>Ga0075473_10000982_pt1 | contig 11934 bp, 14 predicted proteins | sample DEB19_08_DNA_FD_76340 | JGI IMG/M metagenome (GOLD analysis project Ga0075473, IMG submission 76340) | Aqueous microbial communities from the Delaware River and Bay under freshwater to marine salinity gradient to study organic matter... | ecosystem: Environmental > Aquatic > Marine > Coastal ... | reverse complement strand
GACGGAAGAAACCGCCAACACCTTTAGATTCCTGATAAGGCACGTTCTCGCCGCCAATAGCTTTATTCGGGTCAAATGCAGGATTGACGCGCTCAGGCACAAGGAAGCTGAGATCTAAACGCGGACCGCCAGTCTGCAGCATATAACGCGCAGAGCTGCCACGATTCTCAATAGGCTGCTGAGTCTCAACTCGCGGAGCATTAGGATCTTCTCCGCTCTCGGCATCAATGATCGAATTATATTCCTGCGGCGACGGCAAAGCAGGACCGCCTTCAATCGGACGAGACGCCAGAGGCGCGCCCGCGGCAGCTTTCTTTCCAGTAAACAACGTCGGATCAATAGTCGCACGACGCTGAGGCGCACGATAAGACGGCGTCGCATAGCGAGCACGCGCGATATTCTGTGCGTATTTGTTAATGTCTTTGGCCATAATTACTCCACAAAGTTCTCACCAGCACTTGTCACAGCGCCAGTATGTTTCTGAATGTTTACGAAAATTAAAGGAAGGTTGCTGTTTTGTAGCCAGTGTCTTTCGCCCTTGCGAATATTATAAAGTCTGAAATCAAAGAAAGGCCACATCTTGGTGATGTGACCTTTGTTGATTACTCCTTTTCCAAAGAGCTTAAAGAACTTGCCATCAAAATCGTGATGATGCGGCGGGACAAATGTCAGTGCGGGTAGATGCCAGAGTTCCACGGCCCAGCGGCCAACCTTAAGTTGAACACCGCGGCAGGAACGCCAGCGCGTTCTCCGTAGTAATCCCACAGAGCGAGATAAGTTTTCTGGAGCGGACTGAACATCCATCCAAATCCTTTGCCATTGACATACCACTCAGCATGAGAGGTCATCGGCTTGATCAGAAGGGCATTGACCGCAGCGCGCCAGAGCTTTGAACGCTGCATGCGAGGCACTAAGAAACGACTCATCATGCGATAGCCCTCGCGAATCCGGGGCGTATAATGCAAATCACGCGAGACCTTTACCGCATCGGGAATATTCTCCCAGCCATAGTAAGCCTCAGCAAAAGTCCAGCAGCAAGACGGCAGCGAACCCATAACCTGAGAGAACTGATCGAGCGCAGTCTTGCGTTGAGCGTTAAGTTGATTCTCTTGCTGCCTCATTTGAGAAGCGTTGCCGAACAGATTCATGCCCATTGCATTTGATTCCTGTCCGACCTCACGAGCGCCACCGGTGCGAGCCTCGCCTTGATTGACCGAGGGACGCCCAGTTGTAAGCTGGAAAGTATCAATGCGTGAAGACAAAGGTTGAACAGCCCCAGCGGCCAACTGAGCGGCGTTCGCGATAGCAGTCTGTCTCTGCTGTTTGCGAGCTTCACCAGCTTGACCAAAAGCCATCGCGTTAGACACAGTCGAAGTCGCCGTCGGAGTCGCTCCAGTGCCACGCGCAAAGTTCTCACGCGCGAGAGAACGATCAATCTCAGCCCGCTCAGCCCCGCTAAGCCCGGCATTGGGATCAGTCAGCGAACGATTGAGATTCTCAAGATTAGAGAGCGCAAGTTCACGCGCACGATAAGCTTCAGGATCAGCCTCGCGCTGAGTGCGCATAGCCTCACGCACAAGCTCTCGACCGGTGCCGCTCACGACACCGAGATCGGTAGCAGCCTGAGCCTCAGCATTCTGTCGGGCAATCTGAGATCCAATACGCGCAAACTCAGGTCCGAACTGCTCATACAACCGCGCATTCAACGCTTGCTCACGCGGCGAGATCTCCTCGCGCAGACGCTGCATCTCAGGCTCATATTGCCGAGCGGCAGCGACTTGCTGCTGAATCATCGGGATAATGTTCTCCCGATAAGCCTGCATCACAGACGCCATCGACTCTTGCGTGTTGGGAATAACCGGACTCCCGTTGCGATAATATCCCAGAGGAATACCATTGTCAACTTCAAGACGAGAAGATTCCCAGACCAACGAGTGGCCGAGAACTTTAGAGAGATTAAACTCAAATGTGTTCATTGTTTTACGAAGTCTGAAATTCTATACTGCACATTCTTCTTACTCTTGCGCCGCGCGCCACTGACAGTCCAGCCGGGATAAAGCGCACTCCACGCGCATACGGCTTGAAATAAGCAGCCGCGGTCGCCAAGAATATTTAGAATGTGTATGTTCTTACGCTCACTATCAAGCTCGCACCATAGTACGATTAAAGGGGTTTCGTTCTCTTTCTCAAGGACGAATAACTCACTGCCTTCGCCCTTGAGAATCCGATCACAGTGCATAACGATGTCAATATCAGACGCCTCGCCGAATGTACCTTTGCGCCCGGGATGCGCTAAGATCCATTCAAAAAGCTTTATGGCGTTGATATGACAACTCATACTGGTTGAAAATACCTATCCAGAATTGAGCCAGTTGCAGTTTTACAAACAAACTCAACAGAGAGCTTGCTCACGATAGCTTCCCAGTAAGCTCCTTCAGCGGCCGCAAAACGCGATTGCGCGATAGGCGGATTGTGCACGGTAGTAAGAGCCTTGCCGCCAGCACCGCTGATAATAACGGGTAGCCCATTCCAGTCAAGCCTTTCAACAAGAGCGCTAGTTCCAGCCAGCAACACAGTCGCGCCCCAGTTCTTAAAGGGCACAGCTTGGATAAAAGCAAGGTTACCGTTTGCGTTGATCGAGCTATAGTAATCATTGCCGCTCGTGAACGGAGGCTGATGCACTACGACCCATTTGTGTTTCTTAGTGCTATTCGCTAGCGCTTGACGCAGCCATTGAAACTGTACGCTGTCTGCGATAGTCTGAGGCGGCGTGAAGGCGTTGTCGATTTCAGTCTGGAAGAATCCAGTATCGAAGCCAGTGTTGATCAAGAAAATGTCAACGTGCTCGGTCGTGTGCTGGAAGTAACGCAGATGCTGTTGATAATTAAACAACGGACTGGCCGCGGCGGAGTCATTGTCTTGCGTGCCCGGGACGAACAAGAGTTTATCCTTGATAGCATCCCAGAAAGGCTTTATCGTCTGATCCAAGGCTCCAACTGTGCCGGGGCCAAATCCGGCAAAGGGCAGACCGTAGTTATGATTGCCGGTGCCGATGACGTTCGTTAGGCCCGTGATGCGCTTGATCGCGCTATTGAGAGACTTACGCCGCGAAACTTCTTCGGCGGTAAAGATGGGCGAAGTCGTGCCGCCGACGATATCAGGAATGCCGTCGTTACCAATCACCGCAAAGGTCTCATACTCAGTCGAGACAACCGCTCCGAACGCATTAACCTTCGGCCACACAGTGCTTTCTTGCACGTCGCCTGACACGGAGACCAATGCGCCGTCCGTATCAAAGCGCATCATCACGCCCACACGATCGCCCTCAGGGCACACGTCCATGAAGTTAAACTCGGCCGTGTTAAACACGCCCTCAGTCAAGCCGCCGTTATAGGGAATGCTTGAGCTGTTAGCTTTGTTATAAGGCAGCGGCGTCATATGTACAACCTTGCGGCTGACATACTGGCCATTGACGAACAATGACGCTTCTACAGTTCCGCCTTCGACGATGTTGTTAAAGCCAGCACGCAGAGTCTGTAGGCGCACACTCTTATAGTCATCCGACGGCGCAACCTCAGATCCATAGAGCGTGACAGTAGCCCGCTCAGAAGAACCAAACAAACGGTAAATCCCGGTCGCCGTCATGAAATAAGTATATCGCTTACCGCCATCAAGCGTCGAAGCGAACTTAAGAATGTTTCCGACGCCGGGATAAATATCGAGCGCGACGAACTTATTCAACAGCATGTCAAACCACAGCACGCCATTGCCATAGATCGTCGTGACGGCGAACAACGCGTAGTTATCGTGCGTGCCTGTAGCCGCAGAAGTCTGCGTGATGCCGTCGATCAAAGAATTGATTGGGCCGCTAAAGGGTGCATTCCGACCCTCATATCGGAACTGCATGATCCCGTTGAAACTCCTGATTCCGGTGTCATGAACAAATGCCACATCCCCAAGCACGTCCACAACAGAATCGGGATTTAGCGGCCCAATCGAAGAGATAACCTGATTGCGGAAAGTAGGCTCCGCATAGATCAGATTGTTGTTGTCCGGATAAACAAGATAGCCGGAGTTCTGTGTACCAACGAAGAAACCGCCGTCGATAGAGTTAAGCGTCGAGAGCGCAGTGATGTCGTTATAGTCGACATTCGTAGCCATCGCCAACGCTCCGCCCTCGGATTCGTTCGTAGAGGTTTTATCCCCAGCAGGCGTGACTGCGATCACGAAGTTCAAAGGCGCTCCAGTAACTGAGCGCACGATTTGATTCTTCTTTTGCGAAGTAGAAGATTCCGCCGCCACAGCATACAAAACGCCATTGTAGAAAACAGGATAATTGGCGACGGGAACATATTCAGGATCGTTTGAGAGCCACTGCGCATAGGTCTGTGTCACACGAGCAGAACCATCAGGCAGAATAATCCAAGGCTGTGCGACACCATCCATCACAACAAGCGCACTGGGCGACGCGCCGACGGGGCCGCCGAGCGTGAGTGTGCCAGTCGATGACGTTGCGCCACGGACGGCTCGAATCGTCGACGCAGGCACAAGCGCAGTGTAAACGCGAGGCTGCACTGAGTTCATTGCGAAAGTCGCAATAAGAACCCAATTACCGCTCGTGGTTTTATAGTAGGCTTTTCCGCCCACGAACGCGATCAGAAGATCCCCGGCAGCAGTAATGTCTTGAAAGGTCTGGCCAACGGGCAAATCCGCCGAGACATTCAGAGGAAGCTGCACAGCTTCGACGACATTCTTGCGCACGCGAGCATTGATAAGAATCCAATACTCGTTCTCGCCCAGCTTCGTAATGTCCGAGAGCTGATTGATGCCGCCGAGCCAATTCGTTCTGGAAATTACCATAGATTGCGCACTCCTCCCTGAACCAAAGGCCAGACTGGGAACATGATTGCGGCGTCTTGCGACGCGTGGCGTTCAGTCTGGACCATTAACTCTTGGCCGCTTTCCATGTTCTCACACACGCCACGGCAGATCTGTTCCATCATGTCTTTGTTGACAGATGCTACGTCCATCTTCTCTTTCTCCATCGCGAAGATGTACTTGACGCCGTAGACAAGACCTTGAACAAGACGTTCATCGGTCCAAATTGAGTCGATGTTTACGAACGGAGAGAAGCGTTGTTTGTACAACACCTCAACGCAATCCTCACCGAGAATAAAAGGCGTGCTTGCATTCCAATCAAGGATCTGCACGCGGATGTTTGAAGCGTAAAGTTGATTGTTCGGAATGCGCCCAATCTCTTCTTGCGTGGTGCCTTGGCGCACAACCACATCGCTCTTTGTGAAGATAGTCTTCTTGAGCGACTTAACGCCAAAAGGACTCTCAGGCTCAAACATGTTCACCGAGGTCTTGATCAAGTCGCCGGGCGCAAAAGTGATAATCTCAGTGACATTCGCGGCCTGAGGAGTCTGGCCGTTGATGATAATGTCAAATGGCTCAGTCTCAGGCAGCGTGAGCTGAAAGGTCAACAAGCCGCTATTGACCAGCGGCGTATGCAGCGGCGTGGGCGCAATCTGTCGCCATTGCAAATAAGGCTGCGTCCAAGGCACTGCGTGATAGCGCGGCCTCATGTCTCGCGTGGTAACGAGGCGCGACGAATCGTGCCAGCGCACGCCTCGAATAGAACCAACATACCACGGAAACGTGATAACGTGTTGATTGTTGTCGACGCAGAAGAACTGCTCGAACACAGAGCCGGGAAGATCATACTGATCGTAGATCATCACGGCCGCGCGGTTCAGCCACGCGAGAACTTGAGCTTCTTTATCGCGAGAGTCTGGAAGAACTCCAATCGTCTCGGAAACTTGTTGGATGAGGGAGTTCATTTTTAGGCGAATCGGATAGCCGTCACTTTAAGGTTCCAGTTACCTCGCGTGGGCGTGTTAATAGCCGTACGGCCACCATTGATCTGCTGAAGCTGATAGTTTACTGGACCAGTGTGAATAACTTTGCTTGTCGAGGCATCAAACCAAACAAGCGGACCAGCTTCATTCGACGCGTCATCGTTACCCCAGCTTGCAATAGGCACTTCGTCACCGACAGCATATCCATGTTCTGCGCCCACGCAAACAAACGTAAACTGATAAATATCAGCTTTGCCGCCTGTCGCAGCATAAGTGATCACGTCAACGTCAACACCTGCAGCTGGCAAAGCAACTTGATTTGTATACTTAAACGTCTCTAGTTTGCGCGGAATAAAGTCCAAAACACCGCCAAGAATTCCTACATAGTCGCCTTCAGCAGTTCCGCCGGGAACAGTAATCTTAGCAAGATCGACTGTGCCGGGAGCCAACTTAGCGCCGCTAAGAGAATTATCAATGATGTCTGTATTCGGCTCAAGAAAACGCCAAGTTCCAAAAGTGTCAGCCGTGCGCGACGTGATAAACTTACTCCTTGAAGTAGATCCGGGCGCCGGTGCAATAAGATCTGCAGCAATATAACCAGTCGGAATATTGTCAATGACATTCTCAGCCGTGTACCAATTTGCCACGGCAGGGCCATAAGTTCCCGCGAGGCGGAATTGGCCGCCGGGGATTCCGGTCGTGATCAGCGAGCCAACAGGAATAGATCCCGTCGTGACAAGAGATGCGAGAGAAACAAATTCAAACGCAGTCGCGCCAGCGTTAACGCGAATAAGTTGATTCGCTGTGCCACCGCTCACGGAGAGCTTAGCCAACGTCACGGCGCTATTCTGAATCATCGCCGTCGTGATCGAGTTCGGGCTGATGATGTCGTTTATGTTGACCCAGCCCGGCGACGAAGTCTTGTAGACGTAAAGAGCTGGCTCAGCGGGATTGGCCAAACTGATCCAGAGACAAGTCTTACGCCACGCATTCGAACCCGTCACATCGGGCGGCGTGGTGTCAAACAGAATCATGCCGTACGTCGACGACGGAATGGCCTGTCGGATAAGTTGCAACAGCACGCTGGCGTATCCACCAAACGTACTCGTTGGGTCGATGCCTTCGACAAAAGGATTAGTGTTTAGAGCCATAAAGTAAAAAAGGGCTATCTCTTAAACAAGAGATAACCCTTAGGGTTGATTGGGATTTTTCTTAATCCGCAGCGCAAACGTAGAAGTTTTCAACCGGATAAACTGTCGGATAAGGATTCGGCAGGGTTCCGATTTGACAAATACCGTTCGCAAGCGCGGTACCAATCTCGTCACAGCACGAGTCTGGCTTTTCTAAGATGTCAGTTTCTAGCTCAAACGCCTCGGAGAAAGCCCTCGTTGCGAAAGACGTAGTCCAATATTCAAACTGTGCGCCTTCGCCGGGGATGATTTCGCCGTTGTACAAAGGATAACTCAGCACCTCATAGCCGTTTGACCAGAGTTTGTATCGGCGCACAACGCCCTGAGCAACCCACTTCACAGTCATGACATAAGTCGGGACGTTAATGTTTTGCCCAAGTCGGATAGAGAAGTTCTGATTGGGAATGATGATATCCTGCAGCGCAAAGATACGAGACGCGCCAGCCCAAGCTTCTAGGTTTTGCGTAAACCCAGCCACCTTAAGACTTTTGTAAACGAGCCTGTTCAAAACGACAGGCTTTGCACTCTTTGCGGGTTCAAGGGTGACGGGCTTAAAGTCCCAAGCGCGCGGTCCAGCGGGCGGCGTTGGGAGTTGGATAACTCTTACATCGGTGATGTTCGGCACTGGGCCAAACGGCTCGCCGTTTTGGAATGCTCCAGCAGGAGGCCAATAGCCGCCGTTGTTGAATACGATATCATTCCCGGCGCTATTGCTTATCGTATTCCCCTGAATGTTAATGTTCTTAAAGCCGGGAATCAAACCGGGATTGTACGTCGGCGTGACATCGCGATCGTATTGATAAAGGAAGAACGTCGCGTTGTAGGGCGGCAGATTATAGTCGTAGTAGAAACTATTCGGCCCCGCGAGATCCACGGTGTTTTCCTGAATCGTGACGTTGACGTGCGATGAGATCAGCGGCGCGAAGGCGACATTGCCTGTGAGGCGCACCCAGTTCTGCGTGACGAAGGAGATAAACTGCGGACAGAGTGTCGCGCTGTTTTTCTCGATTCGAAGCTCAAAGTTCTTGTAGCTGTCAACGTAGATGTGTTGACCCGCGAAGGCTGTGAAGCTGTTATTGCGGACAATACAACCGCGAGTCGCTGCGGGCGTAATGCCGTGCAGCGGCGATCGTTGATTTGCGCCGAAGGTGCAGTTTGTAAAGTCACAGCCTTCTACAACGCAACCAGTGGCGTATTTACCTGTAATGCCATTACCGCCAAAAGCAACCCACGTCACGGCTTCAGCGGTCGAGCCGGGAGGCAACGAACGGCTATTCGCGCCGGGCGTGTTGAAGGAACAATTGCGCACAGTCACGCCCTTCGCACCATCAGCGGCCGTCGAGGGCAGATAACTCTGCAGCGCAAACGCTTCTTGATTCGCGACGCCAATTCCAAAGCCTTTGAACTCGCAATCTTCGATCAGGTTATTTGTCCCAACAAGACGAACGCCCGAAACGGTCTTGAAGAACGGATTGACGGGATCAAAGTTCTCGTCATAGTTACCATCGAATGTGATTCCAGAGATTACGCAATCACCGGCATCAAACGTATTGTCGTCGCCGATGTAGCTGTAGGTGTTGACAAGAAAGATCGCAGAGCCATAAGGCAACACGCTATGAGTGCCCGTTGAGGCCGCAAACTTAAGAATTGTTTTGCCTTTGCCTTTGCCGATAAGTTTGATTCCGCGGGTATAATTCGCAGGAAATCCCCAATAGATCGAGGCATCAAGCGGATTGCTAATCCCAATGCCACCGATGATGTATGTGCCTTCGTCGAACTCAACAACCCCAGTCTCTTGGAGACAGAGGTTGATCGCTCGGGCACAATTCGTAGAGCCATCAGCGATAGCTCCGTAGTCTCTTGCTTTTGCCATAAATTAAAGATTGAAAGCTTTTTTAACCGACACAGTCATCTGATCGAGCGTAAAGTTACGCGCTTTTATAAAAGCCCCGGTGGCTTTCTCCATGACTTCTTGCTTATTATCATAAGCGTAACGCATAGCGTATGCAAGATCGTCAACATTTAGCCTGCCTATCTCGCCTGTGTAGTCATAAATGTTTCCGGGCGAAGGAATCATCTGAGCGGGAACCATCCACGAACAAGTGCTATCAAGAAACTCAAGCGGCCCTCCGATCGCGGGACAGATCACAGGACGCCCGTGCGCGATCGCATCATGATGCGGATAGCCCCAACCTTCAGCACCACAGGCGGAAACAAAAACATGATTTTGCCGATGTAAATAATTCACGTTTGTCTGATATTCACGAATTACTTTAACGCGCCTGTCAAACATGATCAATTCTTTACAGCCCGGACCTTGTTTCATGATTAAATGCACGTCGGCTTCGTGAGGAAATGCTCGCGTAAACGCGTCTATGATATCTTGTGCACGCTTACGCTGCCAAAACATCATGTCTTGATAGATTGTGTAGAAAGAGAATACATCAAAAGACGGAAGCGGCAGAGGTTCGTATTCAGACGCTAATGAGATAAGAGCCGTGGAGAACCCAGCGTGTTCAAAAACTTCTTGCGTGAATTTACACGTTACTACAACCTTACGATTGGGTTGTTTTGCAAGATATTCACAATCTTGCGCGCGGAGTTTTGTAGTTTCCCAAAAAGTCAACAGGTAGTCTGATGAGATACTTGACGACGGGCCATCAATAGCCGCAAAGAAATGTCCGTCGCGAGATTGTGTAAGATCTGGTTTATGTCCAAGTCGCCTAAGACATTCAGCAAGGCTAAATGTTACGCGACCAAATGAATTGATTGGATTAAGAGAGCCTGTGTGTATTCTCATGGATGCTCTGGGAGAGAGCGTAAAAAATGCCAAAGCTTTCACTTTGGCATTCTTGACTTATTTTACCAAGCCTTACAGCTCCAATACTTTGCACTCAACTTTGAGCCGGGTTCTGCGCAATTATGTCGCGCGCGGAAGCTCTTGCGATTAGCGGGGATATGTTTCTTGATCGGCATATTCGGATCGCCAAAGCGCACAAGCCTTACGACGTTGCCTTCCTTAGCCAACACGGCAGATTTCTTTGGCCCGCCCGGGGTTGATTTAGGTTTGTTATAACCAGAGAACTTTTCTCCTCGATATTCCATAGTTATTTGCGTTTGTGTTGATAGTCAATCTTTTCCGCACTAGTCTTTTCACGCCTAAAGCGCGCTTTCTCCACAACACTCATCTCTCCGACAGTCTTTGGAGTCTTCTCGCTCACGCGCTTTGACGGTCGACAAGCTGGATAACCTGCACGCTTCTCGCCTTCTTGTCGGCCGCAGGGTTTTCCAGACTTAATGTCAACCCACTTTTCATCAAACCATCGTTCGAGGTTATTTTTCATTGACTACCTTGTATTTACCGCCTCGGCGCTTGTACTCCTGCACAAGCCAGCCATTGGCGTAGGCGCTGGGATAAGTGTCATAGCGCGCTTTGGTCGCAACTTTGACACGATTGTAGAGTTCTTTATTTGTAGGAACGTTCTTTTTCATTCTTTTGGCAAAGCATACCATCCTTCTGGGATAGTGATTTTATTTTTTGACTTCACCTTCTGGCCGCTTGAGTCTAAAACCCACACTCTTGTCTTCACCGGCTCGGCCAATCTCACCGGCTGCCCGTTTGGAACGTAGATCACTCTCGATGAGCAACTCGCGCTCATGAGCGTCAATGCGAGCACGAAGATCTTTTGTAAGCTTTTCATCTTTTTGAGCGTCTTGTGAAATAGAATCTTTCTGCGACAGTTCATAGAACCATCGCAGAAGTTTCATGATTAGGTCGGAGAAGAAGTTGCCCATTTAAGACTTCTTCTCGTCCTTGGGAGCATCGGCGGCGAGGATCAAGCCCACACCGGCGCTGATAGCAGTGATCGTCGTGGAGAGATCAAACGTAGTCGCGGGGTCGCCGTCAAAGATAGCCTTCAGCGCGGTGCCGACGGCGACAAGAATAGCGCCGATGCCCGCGATCGTAGTCTTATTGTTTTTCATTTGTATTTTTTACCTTACTGAGATGTGTGTCGAGATACGCACGGATTGCAGTGAGACCGCTTATGATTGAGCCTAAGAAAAGCGCGATCACTTCGTACCAATTCTTTGGCCCATCTTGCGACGCCCACTCTACAAAAGCCGCGGACATTGGAGTCAATGCCGCGATTGAGAAATAAAGGGCACCGCGAAGATGCCCATTGTTTTGGAAGAAATTTCCCAGGAATTCAATGACGTTTTTCATTTCGAATAACGCGCCAAAGAATTATTCCTGAGGTAATAGCTGCAAAGATAGCTGCGAGAGGCGAGGCTATTTCGCCTAGAAGTTTTAGATGATTTATCACGGCGCCCATTATTCCGACTGTGGCGCCTACTGAAGCTTCTGTGGTGGTGTTATGGTTTGTCATGAAGAAAGCAAAAAGGGCTAGATGCCATAGACACCTAGCCCTTTATTTTACTTCTCCTCTGAAGCGGCGGCAGGCTGGGCAAGACCGGACGCATTCGCAGCGCCCAGAATCTTATCGAAGATCGGCAGTCCAACCTTAGCGTTGGCGATGCCGCCAGCCTTGATTGCGATGTCGATCAGTTGCAGCACGCCATTGGCTTCTTCGGGAGTCAGTTCGAGTTTGATCATGTGGGGATGTGTTTTGATGTTTAGCCGAGGATGTTAGTAGACATACCATCGACGCTCGGCGGAACGTCGCTAGTAGGAAGCTTGAACGAATCGACGATTTGCTCGTCGCGGAGTTTGGGAATTTGTTGTTCAACCAAAGGAGGAACTTGTTCGATCCACGGCAGCGGAGGAGCGATGACCGGAGGGTTGATCTGGTCGGCAATCTGCGCGGAGACGTTCGCTTCGATAGCCGCCTGATCGACTCCATTGGCGAAGCACCAGCCGAGAA
>Ga0075473_10000980_pt1 | contig 11936 bp, 9 predicted proteins | sample DEB19_08_DNA_FD_76340 | JGI IMG/M metagenome (GOLD analysis project Ga0075473, IMG submission 76340) | Aqueous microbial communities from the Delaware River and Bay under freshwater to marine salinity gradient to study organic matter... | ecosystem: Environmental > Aquatic > Marine > Coastal ... | reverse complement strand
GGCCATTCTCTTCTAATTAGAGTCAAACTCATCTTAATTGGTCCTGGAGATTGATATGTGTATTTAACTCCACCAACAACATAATTTCCTGATAAGAAAGAATTTCGTATTCCATCTCTTTGGTCAGCACCTAATTGATCCGGGTTGTTACCTCCTTCTCGATCGGCGGTTAGAACTCCTTCAGGTTTTTTGTCTAAATCTCCACCTTCTCCTAAAGCTTCATCTCTAGCTTTAAGCTTATCTATGTTAGATTTACCATTTCCTTGTTCATAAATAGCGATAGGAATTTTCATATATTTGTATATGTAAAAATTCATCCCTGCTAAATCAATCTTAAGAGTTGTTTTCTTTATCTCTTGAAGATTTTGAAAATTCAATATAGAAGCAAATAAGTAATTATCATGAACATTACCTTTTTCACTATATGGAGCTTGTTTTCCTGTCCATTTGTATTTTACTTGCTTCTTATAAAAATCGGGTTCATCAACTCGCCCTTTAGGTAATTGATAATCCTTTTCGGTTCCTGGAGTAGTAAATGGATCGACAAAAAATGAATAGTATTTAGATTCAGATTCTCTAATATCAAAATATTGAGCATATCTCATATATCCATTATTCATCCATATGTTAGCCGTTTGACTTTCTATACTGTAGTTTTCAATATATAAATTTGTACCGGTTTTATCAGGTTGATTTGTTAGTATCAAAGAGGCCTTAACCGAATCTTTAGCATCTACCATGTTTGATAAACCTCCAGTTGGTACTGCCATACTTAAATTAACCTGATCTGCTTTATCTTCAATATCAAATTGCTTGTTTACATTAACCAAGCATAAATAGTAATAAGGATCAACATACCAAGTAAAGAACGAATCTTCATCTTTGTATGTAGTTGCAACAGTCTCTTCAACGAAAGTTTCATATGTTTCAAAAGGACATAATCTTGGCATTTTATCATCCGTTGAAGTTTCATTTGAAGCAAACCCTAATCCTATTTCTCCACATAAGGCTTTAATATGATCGAAAGAATTATTTTCTTTAAATGAAGTACATTGCTCAGCAAAGAATCCTGGAATTTTCATAATTCCACGGAATCCATACGTCTTAGATTCTGGGTGAGAAGTTACGTCTATGATATCATAATCAATTCTTATCGGTTTAAGGTTGTCCTTATCCGGCGGTCTCATATATAGAGAAATAACGTCACCGTCGGTAGGAAAGTCTAAAGCAAATTTATTTGATTCGTCGATTACAGAAACGCTAATCATTGGGATTTTATCCTCAAAATCCGCTGAGAAATAGAGCAATTGGTTATCTGTAAAAGTTGTTTGGTTAATCACAACTAAAGGAACTATAGCTCCAATTCTCGCCGTATCGTCATTGTTAACACCTTCCGGGGTGTTAACAGTTTTTTCTTGTGCAGCTTTAGTTCCAGTATCCCCTTTCCCTATAAGGTCAGTTTTAATAGTTGGATCTACTAAAGAAACAATACTTCTTTCTAATTTACTCATTGCTTAGACGGATTCAGATTTATATTTGTATCGTATTTTGTAGTTTTCTTTCTAGGTGCCGATGAATTAGGAGCAAAAATAACCACATCTCCATTAGCACTAAACGGAACTTCACCTTCACGTAGTAAATTAGTAGGTTTGATTTCTGAAGAACCATTCTTACTCTTTTTCGCTATTTCTTGTAGCATTTTTAATCTCTCTTGATCTTTCTTACTTGCACGAGTAGGATCTACGAAAAGTCCTTTAGTATCATTAAGAATTTTTTCAGTTTTAAGGGGATCTTTTTGATAGAATCTAATAGCAGTGCTTAATTTAGGAACAATAATTAGATCATATAGCTCCATAGAAAATGGATTGGAAATGTGATTAAATTTAAGAATCAAATCAACATATTCAGCACCTCCGTAAGCATCAAAAGACACTAGATCAGGACGACATAAATGTCTATCCTCTATCAAGAATACTTTCGAGATTACTAACTTAGGGTCAGCATAATTAACCTTAAAATTATTCTCCATAAAATCTAGGGTAGTTATCCCTTGATTAATCATTTCACTTTTCAGATCAAATAAATGTATATTCATATTACATATTTAATTGTGCACTAGCAACTACGATTTGACTATCTCCGTTTTGTAGACCTTTTGCATGGTTAGGGAATCTTTGTGAGATTACTTCATTATCGTTAACTTCAACTCCACCTTCTAATGTAGATTTATCTTGAGATTTACCAACATTAGATCCGGTTTTGTTTGGTTTAGCAATTTTACTTTTATTGTACTTAACAGCTTTCGGTGTAGTAGTAAGATATGTTCTGTTATTTCTAGAGAACATATTCATCATATCCAGACGATCTCTAGGTCTCGCTGGCTCGAGTGAGCACGTAACAATAATTTTAGTAGGGAAGTCATCAGGTCCTAAAACACCTTCTAATGAAACCTCAGTTTTAGTAAGAGCTAAGTTTCCGACCGATATGATAGGGTTAGCCGGATTTCCTACTGTAACATGCCATTCTCCAGTATCTTCACCGGTAAGTAAAGAGTTCATAGCTTGAGCACCAGGTCTACCCATTTTATCAAGAGCACCTCCTGTAATTTGTGACATAAGATTACCACCCAAAGATTTAAGCAAATTACCAATTCCTTCAGGGATAGAGAATCCTTTACCTTTAGAAAGAGTATCAATACGATCCGTCATACCTTTCATTAAAGAATCTAAATATCCACTATAATCTCCTTCTGCTAATTTTTTAGGATCTCCAAATGGGGTTAATCTTCTTGGATTTCCTCCAATAAAACGACGTTCACCTCCCCAAAAAGATCCTTTGTTTGCAGTTACAACGAGGATATTAGAGAGTAGATCTATAAACGCAATTTTAGGGTTTATTCCATCTATCGATCTAAGTTGATATTCGAATTTAAGTTCAAATTTTTGCTCAAATGTTAAACCTTTATCTCTTACCTTTTGATTTCGTATAACATCAATAGGACCAAAGATCTTGTTTTTATCTTCATAAGGGTTAACAGATTGAGTAGCAGGGTTATGAGATCTCATAGCATTTGAAGCACCAGTATCAGTGATACTTGCTAACATTTGCATACCTTTACCTAAAGCACCAGTTTCATTACCGTACCCAGGTTGCGATTGCAAAACTTGAATATCTGCTTCAAGATCAGCCCATTTCATGCCATGTGCCCATTTCAATCCAACATTTTCCCATTTCAAATCTTCACCATCGACCCAAGTAACTAATCTTCCTAAGTCAGGTAGCTTATTTAGTAGTGGATCAAATAGATCATCATTACAAGGTTGACCAAATCTTCTTAAGGTAACCAAGTAGTTATTAGGAACTGCTCCATATTTTTTAGCCCATAAAAAATCTTCAGGGGCATATTCAACGGCATTTGTATTTCCTTCTCTCGACCATTTAATAAGGGCACTAGCCGTAGGATTGTATCTTACCGCTTGTAGATTAGGATCTATACGATTTGGACTGTCTAAATAATCTTCAGGTTGTGATGCTCCGGATTGAGTGTTGTTAAAGAAGAAAACAGAATATCTGTTAAAAATAGCTGGTTTAGCTTTTCTACCATTACCTAAAGGAACCTCTTTTTTATCGGCATCTACTAATGGAGGTGGCGCAGACCAATCAATATCATCATTACGATAATACGCACCTACCGGCGTTTCTGGTGCCGGATATACTTTATTATCGTTTTCTGAATTAGGATTTACTATCGGATCATTATTAGCCATTCTTACAAGATACTATTTTATTATATATTCATATCGATTCTAAGAAGGATTTAAGATCTCCTTCGGTGTTAAACTTATCACCAAAAGCTCTTCTAATCCTTTCTTCGAATTCAATTTTTGAATTAAGTTTTAAGTTGCCTTCATACGCAGATCTCATTACAGTTCTACGGATCGATCTAAGCTCCTTATATATTATGTATTCCTGAATCCTATGGAATAGATCTAACATCTCTATTTTGGTCTTAACTACGAAATTGGATTCAACACAAAAACGATAACTCGTCTTTTCCGAAAACCAGGTTTCTAGTTCAGCGGTTGTATTTAATTTCGGAATTTTAAGTGGTTTAGATTTTCCTTTATAGTTAGTAAGGTAAGGTGTATCATACAGAAAATCTTTTAGAAAGTGGATGTTATCGTAGAATTTGATAACTCTTAAATGATACACTGGGATATTTTCTTCGAAGAAAACATCATCTATTACGGCTTTAACCGGTATGAAAATTTCAGGATTTGATGTTGATGATAAAAGAGCATGACATATACTTTTCTTATCTAGGATTTGTGATTTTATCATCTTCTAAATAGTGTACTGAATTAAATTCTTTAAGAATTTTTGTGTCTCTAATCTCCTTATCGGATAGTAGGTGATAGTAAACAGGGACGAAACAATCACCGAAAAAGTATTTAAGTTGACTAACGAAATTTTTGTCTATTTTTTCTTGTAAAAAGAAAACAAATTCTGATCTCCTACAAACTCTAAAATTATTTAGTCGTTTAACGATTTGATACTCTACTATCTCTTGAGTAGGCGGAGTCTTCGAAATATCATTATTTGTTAGTTTTTGATGAATTTCGTAGTGATTAATGACTTCCGTATTTTTCTTTTTGTTGAAACTTCTTTCGAAAGTTTCTCGGTCGCATTTTACAATAAATATATTCTTAGACATTATCGGCATCTTTTTCTATGAGAGTCTTTTTTCTTTCTTTTAAGGCCTTCACTTCAGATTGCAAATGCTTTATTCTTAAATCGATTTCTTCGATACTCGGAATATATTCTTCGCCCCAATCCAAATCTAATTGTACTTGAATCGGTCCGTGATCAGAACCAAACGCCAAACCTAAATCTTCACCTATTTCGTATAGAATATCTATAGTGTCTAGTAAAGATTCAGGCTCGGTTTCGGATATTTCATAAACCTTGACCAATTCAACGGCTTGGTCAGCAGAATTAAATTGAGTATCTATGACCTTCTTAATGATACCATTAGAGGCATTCGACAGCTCAATTTTAATCATTTTTCTCTTGTAATTTTTCTCTTCTGATTTCTCTTTGTCTCATTGGACGAGAGTCAGATCCCCAAACTTTAATGGTTTTAACCCAATCCTCGATATATGAATCAATTTCTTCGTTTGTTTTACCTTGTGCTCTCATTTCTAAGATCATACGGTTTTGAATTTCTTCATAATGAGTTTCCTCAGCTTTACTAACGGCTTCAACATTTTCTTGATGAATTCTTTTTCCTCTTTCTAATACACCAGCTTTATATTCAGCGAATTGTGCAGGGTGAAATTTCTTTAAGAATTTTTCATAAAGACGACGTTGTTGACGAGCGGCAGATTGTTTTTTTGACATATTATTTATTTTTAGAAGTTTTCTTATTAGTGATTTTATAAATTAATTGTGGAAGATCATCTCCGTCTGTTTCACACATTTTACAGTATTTAATCATTGATGTTAGACTATCACGGAGTTCTTCAATTTCTTTTAACGTTTCGAAGTGGATTTCAAAATTTTTATCGACGTGAGGGTTATCGATTAATCGACATTTCATTGGATCTAATCTTTTTTATCTTCATCCTCATAAGCATCTTCGATAGAAGATCTAATGTGAGATTCTATTTCTCCCACGATAGAATCAACATCTATTGAAGCAGTAATCAATTTGATTAATTCTTGAGTAACTTCATCTCGATCAAACATCATATCAAGTAGAGACATTACCTTTTTATTAGGGATCTCTATCTTAATTTCGACTGGTATAGAAATTGTTTCCTTTTTCTTTTGTTTTTCAAGAATAACTCGAATTGGATTTACCTCTTCAACCGGTTTTGTTTCTTGTGGAATCGTTGGTACTTGTGAGTCAATTGTAGTTTCATTACCGAGCATAGATTCCCAATTAGCAAATTGATCCTCGGTAGGGGTTTTAATTGCTTTTGCATTATACTCAAATTCTTCAATTTGACGTAAAGCACCCGATTCCCATTCAACTTTGGAAACGAATCTTCCGCTTTCAAAGTATACTGTATCGTCAGTCTCGGCCATATAAATTTCGACCTGACCTCTCCTAGAAGTGGTATCCCACTCGTAGTATTTTTTTACTTCTCCTGATTCCATAATTATTTTATGTAGAAAATCCTATAGAGTTTCTTACATGTAATGGTCAAATCTAAGGAATGTTTGTTCTGCTGGGATGGAATCTAGATGAGAAAGTTGTCCCGGATCACATCCTTTAGATATTGCAGTAACCGTAAGACTACCATGATTAACCGATATTCCCGCCATACCTGGATCATCACAACAAACATAAACCTCAAATGTTTCTGTACATGCAAAAGCAGCAGTGATAGCTCCGACACAAGAATTAGATAGAGTTATGTGTCGATAACCTGCTCCATCGTACCAATCAAAAGCTCGAGAGGCGGAATTAACAAAATACACTCCTCCGGCTGGGACATATACAATTCCACCAACATACGTAGGGAAACCTCTTCCATTCTGTGCATCTACTGGAGTTACTCCATCATAATCCATATCGGCCGTCCATTGAATTAACCAATAACCTCCTTTCGCATCGGTCGAAATAGGAGTTGGAGGTCTTACCGTCATGATTCTAGTCCAAGTTAAATTAGCAATAGTTCCGAATTGCCACACATTTGTGTAGTTAGTAGTTGGAGTAGTTCCACCTCCTCCACCACCGGCAGGACCTTGAGGACCTTGAGTTCCAGTTCCTATATAACCTTGATATCCTTGGATTCCTTGAGCACCATTAGTCCCATTAGTTCCATTGGTTCCGTTGGTTCCGATTGTACCTTGGTTTCCTGTAATTCCTTGTCTACCTTGAATTCCTTGAGATCCAATCGTTCCTTGAACCGAAGTTCCGGCAGTTCCTTGAACTGAAGTTCCTATCGTTCCTTGAGATCCAATTGTTCCTTGGACTGAAGTTCCGATTGTACCTTGGTTTCCTGTAATTCCTTGTCTACCTTGAATTCCTTGTGAACCTATAGTTCCTTGGATTGAAGTACCGATGGTTCCTTGAGATCCAATCGTTCCTTGGACTGAAGTTCCTATCGTTCCTTGAGATCCAATTGTTCCTTGAATAGAAGTTCCGGCAGTTCCTTGAACAGAAGTTCCTATCGTTCCTTGAGATCCAATCGTTCCTTGAATAGAAGTTCCGGCAGTTCCTTGAACGGAAGTTCCTATCGTTCCTTGAGATCCAATAGTTCCTTGAACCGAAGTTCCAGCAGTTCCTTGGACTGAAGTTCCTATCGTTCCTTGGTTTCCTGTAATTCCTTGTCTACCCTGAATTCCTTGAGCACCATCCACTCCAGAAAGACCGGATATACCTTGAATACCCTGAGAACCAATCGTTCCTTGACTTCCAATAGTTCCTTGAGATCCAATTGTTCCTTGACTTCCAATAGTTCCTTGAGATCCAATAGTTCCTTGAACTCCTTGAATTCCTTGAATTCCTTGTGAACCTATCGTACCCTGAGATCCTATCGTACCCTGAGATCCTATTGTTCCTTGAGAACCAATTGTACCTTGACTTCCAATAGTTCCTTGAACACCTTGTCTACCTTGAATTCCTTGAATTCCTTGGATTCCTTGAGAACCTATGGTTCCTTGAGAACCTATGGTTCCTTGGGATCCTATAGTACCTTGACTTCCAATTGTACCTTGACTACCTATAGTTCCTTGAACACCTTGAATTCCTTGGATTCCTTGAGTACCGATAGTTCCTTGACTTCCTATAGTTCCTTGACTTCCTATAGTTCCTTGACTTCCAATTGTACCTTGAGAACCTGTTATTCCTTGAACACCTTGAATTCCTTGGATTCCTTGAGTACCGATAGTTCCTTGAGAACCAATTGTACCTTGACTTCCAATAGTTCCTTGAGATCCAATAGTTCCTTGAACACCTTGTCTACCTTGAATTCCTTGAATTCCTTGGATTCCTTGAGAACCTATCGTACCTTGACTTCCTATTGTTCCTTGAGATCCAATGGTTCCTTGAGATCCTTGGATTCCTTGAGAACCAATTGTACCTTGAGCACCTATCGTACCTTGACTTCCAATAGTTCCTTGAGATCCAATCGTTCCTTGAACACCTTGGATTCCTTGGATTCCTTGAGCACCTATAGTTCCTTGATTTCCAATAGTTCCTTGACTTCCAATCGTACCTTGTGAACCTATAGTTCCCTGACTTCCGATTGTTCCTTGAACTCCCTGTCTACCTTGAATTCCTTGAATTCCTTGTGTACCGATAGTTCCTTGTACACCTTGTTGTCCTTGAATACCTTGACTTCCAATAGTTCCTTGAGATCCGATTGTACCTTGAGCACCAATTGTTCCTTGATTTCCAATAGTTCCTTGAACACCTTGTATGCCTTGAATTCCTTGAGCACCTATCGTACCCTGACTTCCTATTGTTCCTTGAGCACCTATAGTTCCTTGATTTCCAATAGTTCCTTGAACACCTTGTATGCCTTGAATTCCTTGAGCACCTATCGTACCCTGACTTCCTATTGTTCCTTGAGCACCAATCGTTCCTTGTGAACCGATAGTTCCCTGTACACCTTGAATTCCTTGAGCACCAATGGTTCCTTGGCTTCCTATAGTTCCTTGACTTCCAATCGTACCTTGTGAACCTATAGTTCCTTGACTTCCGATAGTTCCTTGACTTCCGATAGTTCCTTGACTTCCGATAGTTCCTTGTACACCTTGAATTCCTTGAGCACCAATGGTTCCTTGAATTCCTTGTCTACCTTGAATTCCTTGAACTCCTTGAATTCCTTGAGATCCAATCGTACCTTGACTTCCAATTGTTCCTTGTGAACCTACTGTTCCTTGAGATCCAATCGTTCCTTGAACACCTTGGATTCCTTGGATTCCTTGAGCACCTTGGATACCTTGACTTCCTATTGTTCCTTGTGAACCAATTGTTCCTTGAACTCCCTGAATTCCTTGAGCACCAATAGTTCCTTGTCTTCCTTGAATACCTTGAGCACCATCAGAACCATCTTTACCTTGAACACCCTGGATTCCTTGAAGACCTTGAGAACCAATAGTTCCTTGAGAACCAATTGTTCCTTGGGATCCAATAGTTCCTTGTGAACCTGTAACTCCCTGAATACCTTGTTTTCCTTGGATACCTTGAATACCTTGAATACCTTCAGCTCCTATTAAAGACCAAACTTTATCATCTTCATATTTTAACGTAAATCCAGTAGAAGCTTTACTATAATCCGTCATAGACAACCCGTTAATGGTTATCCCGGCAGTATCTAAAGGATTTTGAATTACTCTAATACCGTTTAAGCCATTTAATACTCCAGCACCATCAATTACTTCAATGGTAGTTCCTGGAAGTACATTATCTTCTGCAGTGGCACCATATATAAATGGCAAATATAAAACTTTACCGTTTACTGCAGAATTTGTTAATTTCACTACTTGAGTATAAGGTCCTGCATAAAAATCTGCTGTACCGTCCCATTCGTAAACATTTTTAAATTGGTTAAATGCCATTTAATTCTTTTTTGTTAATTTATGTATCTAATCTATTTTCCATATTATGGAACGAATATAGTAGGATCTATGAGAGTTCCAACCCCAAGATTTGCAATACCACCACTAGCAATAGGAACCGTGATAATTGTCGGAGTAGTAGTATTAGCCGTAGTGTAAGTTCCATTATCTCCATTAGATCCAGAATATCCTATATGTGTAACATAGGTTGCTGAACCCGTAGTTCCACCAATATCTCGCATTGCAACCGATTTTATCACTCTAGCCCAGAAGTAGGAATTCTGCATTAAGACTTTACCGTTTGAGGAACTACCAGTACTCTTAATTAATATATGAGGGTAATTGTTTGGTGAATATGTTACATTTTGACCTGCCGCATTCATTATAAACATAGAATTTATAAATTGCCAATTACCAAAGTTAGGTGTACCTGAGGTATTAGAAAATCCCGAAGCATTAATATTTGCTTGCTGAGTTCCTGTGGTTGTGTAGCTTGTCATTAAAGTAGAACTGATAACAGCAACTTTTGGTAATGAAGCTCCGGCACCATTAATATTATGGGTTATTGTCTTAATAATACATCCATTGATAGTCAGAAGACCAGTGTAAGCATTCATATAGAAAGCTTCTTTGGTAGTGGAAGAAACTGTAATTTGTATATCCTTAAATGATTTAATCGAAGTAGATGTTAATTCACAGAATCCATTAGCAGTACAAATAATTGAAGAGTCTGGAGTAACTGAAGTAGAAACTGATGAGGCATCACCTACTATAGTAAGACTACCGGTACCACCGATACAATATCCTGCTCCATAACTATGAGTAATATCAACACCTCCTTGAAGTTTGATGGTAACTTTATCATTAGCTCCATTAATAACCCATTGTGCAGTTTCAGTATAATCTCCAGGGAATACCCAAACGGTATAACCGGTTAAGTTGTTTGTAGATAAGTAGCTTAATGCTCCAGCAACAGTAGCAAAAGGATAACCTAATCTATTAGGATTTGCTGCAGCAGTTGTATTATTTCCATTAGGATCGACGAATACGGTTTTAGCATATTGGAAATTATTTCCTACAACACCTTGAATACCTTGAGCACCAATCGTTCCTTGAATACCTTGTGAACCAATTGTTCCTTGTACTCCTTGAATACCTTGTGAACCGATAGTTCCTTGAACTCCTTGTCTTCCTTGAATACCTTGAGCACCAATAGTTCCTTGTACACCTTGAATTCCTTGAGCTCCTACGGTTCCTTGTTCACCTTGTCTTCCTTGAATACCTTGAGCACCAATAGTTCCTTGAACTCCTTGGATACCTTGACTTCCGATTGTTCCTTGAACTCCTTGAATTCCTTGAGCTCCTATCGTTCCTTGAGAACCTATTGTTCCTTGTACACCTTGAATTCCTTGAGCTCCTACGGTTCCTTGAACTCCTTGAATTCCTTGAGAACCGATTGTTCCTTGACTTCCAATTGTTCCTTGTACTCCTTGAATACCTTGAGTACCAATAGTACCTTGAACTCCCTGTCTTCCTTGAATTCCTTGAGCTCCAATTGTTCCTTGTACACCTTGAATACCTTGTGAACCTATTGTTCCTTGTACACCTTGAATACCTTGTGAACCTATTGTTCCTTGTACACCTTGAATTCCTTGAGAACCTATTGTTCCTTGAACTCCCTGAATACCTTGAGCTCCAATTGTTCCTTGTACACCTTGAATACCTTGTGAACCTATTGTTCCCTGAACACCTTGGATACCTTGAGAACCAATAGTTCCCTGAACTCCTTGAATTCCTTGTGAACCGATAGTTCCTTGACTTCCAATTGTTCCTTGAACTCCTTGAATTCCTTGAGTTCCAATAGTTCCTTGAACACCTTGAATACCTTGAGTTCCTATTGTACCTTGTGAACCTATTGTTCCCTGAACTCCTTGAATACCTTGAGCTCCAATCGTACCTTGAACTCCTTGTCTTCCTTGAATACCTTGAGTACCAATCGTACCTTGAACTCCTTGAATACCTTGGCTACCTATTGTTCCTTGAACTCCCTGAATACCTTGAGCTCCAATCGTACCTTGGACTCCTTGAATACCTTGTGAACCGATAGTTCCTTGTACCCCTTGAATTCCTTGAGTTCCAATAGTTCCTTGACTTCCGATAGTTCCTTGACTTCCGATAGTTCCTTGTACACCTTGGATACCTTGTGAACCGATCGTACCTTGTACACCTTGAATACCTTGTGTACCAATCGTTCCTTGTACACCTTGGATACCTTGTGTACCAATTGTTCCTTGTGAACCAATAGTTCCTTGTACACCTTGGATACCTTGTGAACCGATCGTACCTTGTACACCTTGAAT
>Ga0075473_10000974_pt1 | contig 12008 bp, 10 predicted proteins | sample DEB19_08_DNA_FD_76340 | JGI IMG/M metagenome (GOLD analysis project Ga0075473, IMG submission 76340) | Aqueous microbial communities from the Delaware River and Bay under freshwater to marine salinity gradient to study organic matter... | ecosystem: Environmental > Aquatic > Marine > Coastal ... | reverse complement strand
CTCTATGCAATTTGCAGGTAGTTTCTTTGATTCTAATGCATTGTATTATAGAGCAACTATGAACTCAGGAACTACTGCTTGGAATAAATTATGGCACGCTGGTAATGATGGCGCTGGTTCAGGTCTTGACGCTGATACTGTTGATGGTATTCAGGCATCTTCTTTCTATTTGGCATCTAATCCTAGTGGATATCTTACAACAACAGATTTTAATACTGCTAATGCTAATTCGATCTCACAATCAGCAAACGTAAACGTATTGGCAGCGGCATTCGTATCTAATACACAAACACTATCTGCTAACGTAAACGTATTGGCAGGAACATTTGCTGCCGCTAATGCTAACAATATCTCATTAAGTGCTAACGTAAACGTATTGGCAGCGGCATTCGTATCTAATACACAAACACTATCTGCTAACGTAAACGTATTGGCAGCGGCAACTGCTGCAAGATTACCACTAGCAGGTGGTACGATGACCGGTCTGATAATTGGTAGAACAACAACTGGAGCTAATACCTCAGTAGCAAACGATGGTGGAGCTTTATCAGCTAGAGGTGACGCTACGAATGCTGCTGTTATATCTTTCCATAGACCATCTGCCTATGCTATTAACATGGGACTTGATACAGATAACATATTTAGAATCGGTGGTTGGTCTGATGGCGTCAATACCTATAGAGTGCAGTTGGGAACACCTGGTGGCACTCACACATTTACTGGAACTGTTGCCGCCACAACATTTAGTGGTGCAGGAACAAGTCTAACAGGAACAGCGGCCAGTTTGACAGCAGGCAATGCAACTACCGCAGGAGGGTTTACTCCATCACAAACAAATGGTGTAGGAAATCGTATAGTAGTTGCAGACGCAAGTGGCTTTATCAATAACAACTATTTTAACTCTACAGACGATATTTCTGCGGGAACTATTACCTATATTATGGCTAAATTTGGTGATAATTATTATCGTTCTGCCACAGCCGCTAAGGTTGCTTCATTTCTAGCAAGTCAGAGTTTTGCATCTCCAACATTTACAGGTACGGGTAGCGTTACAGGAGGTTTCAATGTTACTCCAGGTAACTTAGGAACAATTTCATCAGGAACTACCACACTATCTGCTGGTTCTGGCAACTATCAATATTATACAAATGGTGGCGCTCATACTATTGCAGCACCAGGTTCTGATTGTGCCATTGATATTCTTGTAACAAATAGTGCTACTGCTGGCGCTATTACTCTATCAGGATTTACTGCTCCTTCAGGAGGTGGTGGTGATACATATGCCACCACTAATACACAAAGATTTTTGCTAATGGTTCGTAGAATAAATAGTATTTCTACCTATGTTTGGAAGGCTTTACAGTAATAATGATTATTCTCCCTGATCGTAATATTCCACGTGCCAAGTTTCTTATGCCAGTCTTTGATAAAGAATGGAGAACTCCATCTTTAGCACAACCTAAAGATATGTTTGGTAATGAAAATAGAACTCTATTCAGAATAGATGCCAAGTCTAATGATGGTGTTGTTATTTGGACAGGTTGGTTTGATGATAGAGCGGATTTTGATGCTTTTATATGGGCAATAGTTTTAGGAACACTGAAACAAGAAAGATCATTATGGGATTTACCAACTCCAAATTGGCAGCCATATCTTGGTGAACTAATAAGTTATGAATTTGCAACTACTACGTTTTTGACATCACCTACAAATAGTAATACAGCATATACTATGCCATCAGATTTTAATCCTAATAACAATAATATTCAAGCAATAGGTGGAGGTGCCAGCGGAGGAGTAGGTATGGCTACAGGATCAAGAGGATCTGGCGGAGGCGGAGGAGCTTGGAATAGAACTAATAATGTTCCTACTACTAGAGGTGCGACAGATTATTATAATATTTCAAACGGTGGAGCTGCTAGAACAACAACTGTTACTGCTTCTGGTAACAGTGGAGGTGATACTTGGTTTTCCATTAATAATTCTGCACCAACATCTACTTCTGAAGGAGTTTTGGCTAAAGGCGGTAGTCCTGGAAGCGGCGGTGGCTCTGGTTCGACAAATAATGGAGGCGCCGGAGGAGTAGGTTCATCTGGTATCGGATCATCTTCATTTAATGGGGGAAGAGGTGGTAATTGTAATAGTGATGGTTCTGCTTCTGGCGGAGGTGGAGCAGCTGGTCCAAACGGTGCAGGCGGTAATGGTACTGATGTCACGGGAATTAGTCAAGCTACAAGTGGGGGAAGAGGTGATAACAATACTGGTGGAACTGGAAGCGCAGGAGTGTTCAATGGAAGCGGAGGAGCAACATCTTCTAGTGGAGGAAACGGTTCAGAAATACAGGCATCTCCTGCATATGGTTCCGGTGGTGGATCAGGAGGTGCAGCTGGAGCTATGGGAGCAACTACTACTAGTGGTTCTGGCGGAAGTTATGGTGGTGGCACTGGCGGCGTTCGCAATGGTGGCTCTGGTACGCACACAAGTGGAAAAGGCGGTCAAGGTCTAATAATCATTACATATGAACCTCTAAAAATATCTGGTTTCAACATGCCAATGCTAGGAATGTAAGGAAAGAAAATGCAACATACAGGTTATTCACTAATAGATCAAAATAACAATATAATTGAAAGTTGGTATGAAAACAATGGTTCAAGATCAATACCAGATGTTATAGTTCTGCCAAACGGCGATATAATTAATGCACCATCGGTATATGAAACATTTGGTGATTATAAATTAGTGAAAAGATTTCTAGTCAATGAACCTCCATCAGTGTGGCACGCACACACATCATCTACAGTTGAATTTAACGGGACGGATGTAGTAGAAACATACGTTTATCCAGAAGCACCTAATATTGTGCCTCAAACAGTTTCACCCCTACAAATGAGACGAGCATTAACTGAATTAGGTCTAAGAACAGATGTTGAAAATGCTGTTGAAACTCTAGATCAAGATGCCAAAGACGCATGGCAGTATGCAACAGAAATTCATAGAAACAATGGTATCATAGCACAGGTAGCAACTGCTTTGAATAAAACTACAGAAGACATTGATAACCTGTTTAGATTAGCGTCAACTAAATAATAAGAAAAAGGAAACAAAATGACAATCACATATACCTGGAAAGTAACCGACATCAAAACTCAGACAGTCAATGGAGTTCCTAATACGATAGTTCATGCTAATTGGGAAAAGACTGGTGTTGATGAAGATGGTTACTCAGCAACATTCAAAGGCGATACACCATTTCTATTAGATGGAAGTATGGGTGGTAGTTTTATTCCTTATGAAGAAATCAACGAACAAAATGTTATCAATTGGATAATTCTATCATGCAGTGGCAAATATGGTTACGATATTCAAGTAAACAAACAGATAGAAAGACAGATTGAGGAACTAAGAAATCCTGTAACATCTGTCACGCCTCCATGGCAAACTAATTAAAGGTAATCAATGTCTCAATCTCAACCAGCAAACAAAGACGAACTTAAAGAGTTTTGTCTAAGACAGTTAGGATATCCAGTAATTCAAATCAACGTTGACGATGTTCAAGTTGATGATGCTGTTGAGTTGGCTTTTGAGTATTGGAACGAGTTTCATTTTAATGGAACAGAAAGAACATACGTTAAGCATCAAGTAACAAGTAACGACAAGACAAATCGTTACATCACCGTCAGTGATGGTGTTATTGGTGCAACAAGAGTTTTTAAAGTTGGTCAGAACAAGATGGCCATGAATATGTTTGACCTACGTTATCAACTACGTCTAAACGATTTATGGGATTTATCATCCACATCTTATGTTAATTATTCTCTTACTATGCAGCATCTACAGACCCTTGATCTTATCTTTACTGGTGAGACACCTATTCGTTTCAATCGATTGACTGATAAACTTTATATTGATTGGGATTGGGACTCGGACGTTGCTGCCGACGAGTGGATTATTGTTGAAGGATTCGTAGTTACCGATCCAGTTACATATACACAAGTTTGGAATGACCGTATGCTTAAAAAACTCGCCACTGCTTATGTAAAAAAACAGTGGGGAACTAATATGAAAAAGTATGATAAGATGCAATTGCCAGGTGGTGTTACTATGAACGGTCAGCAAATCTATGAAGAAGCAGTAAACGATATTTCTTCTGTTGAACAAGAGATTCGTAATACATACGAAGCACCTCCAGGATTCTTGGTAGGATAATGGCAGTCAATAGATACTTCAATCAGTTTCCAGGACAAAATAGATTTAATAATGAGTCCATGCTTTTGGAAGACTTAATCAATGAGTCTATACAAATCATGGGTCATAACTGTTATTATATACCAAGAGAGTCGTTTGATAATGGTGATATGGTATTTGGTGAGTATAGCAAATCTAAATTCAACAAAGCATATATGGTTGAACTATATCTTGCCAACGTTGAAGGATTTGAGGGTCAGTCCGACTTCTTCTCCAAGTTTGGTCTAGAGATTAGAGACACATCAAATTTTATTGTTTCTCGCCGTGCTTTCGCCAAATATATTCCAACATACTCCAGATTTAGACCACAAGAAGGTGATCTAGTTTATGTTCCTCTATTACATAAGATGTTTGAAATTAAGTTTGTTGAACAGGAACTTATGTTTCACTCACTTGGTAAAAGATTGCCATTTGTCTATGAAATGCGTTGTGAGGCCTTCCGCTTCTCACAAGATGAAATTGACACTGGTATTGATGAAATCGATCAAGTTGCTGCTGAAAATGCTTACACAGAAAAACTTGTTCTGAATACAAATGGAACAGGACTGATTTACGAAGAAGATGTAGTGTTTCAAAGTCCAGACGGAACATTTGCTAATTCTACAGCACATGCCACAGTAAAAGACTGGTTCAAAGCAAACGGCGCACTATTCATATATGATGTAACCGGATCGTTCACAGCAAATGCCAACGTATATGCCAATTCAACTAATGCCATATATAGAATGGCATCTAAAGACGATATGACAGACTATGTAATCTATGATATATTTGATAATAAAGATTTAGATACAGGTGCAGACTTGATTCTCGATCTATCGGAAGTTAACGTATTCGGTGCACCATAATGCTCAATAATCCACATTACTATCATCAACTTACCAGAAAAGCAGTAGTTCTATTTGGTAGAATGTTTGATGATGTTATAATTGTTAGAAAAAATGATCAGACTTCCAAAGAGGTCAGTCGCTTTCGTGTGCCTATCGTATATGCACCAAAAGAGAAGATGGTTACAAGAATACTATCCGATCCTGATTTGCTAAGACAACTCGGTAGCATTCTTCCTAGAATGAGTTTTGAGATTACAGGTATCTCATATGACGCACAGAGAAAACAAAACTCATTACTTAAAGCAGCAAAGTCAAACACTACAACCCACGTTACATCTTCTTACATGGGTGTTCCATATGATATAACATTTTCATTAAACATCTATGCAAGAAACATCGATGACGGAACACATATTGTTGAACAGATTTTACCATTCTTTAATCCAGACTTTACTGTTACAACCAACATGATTCCTGATCTAGGTATGCTTAAAGACATACCAATCATTTTGAACAGTGTTTCAAATCAGATTGAATATGAAGGTGATTACGACTCTGTAAGATATGTTTATTGGACACTAAACTTTACCATGAAAACATATTACTATGGTCCAATCTCTTATCCAAAGATCATTCGCACAGTATATACAAATATCTACAACGATCCTACTTTGCAGTCTGGATATATAACTAGAATGAATCTTTCTTCTGCTAATGGTATCTTTAAGTCAGAAGACCTAGTTTATCAAGGCGATTCGTATAAAACTGCTACAGCATATGGAGTTGTTGTAAATTATAATCCAAATACATACAAGTTAACATTAGGTGCTACGCAAGGCCAGTTTACTGTTAATAGTGCTATTCATGCGGTCTCTACAAATGGAGCGGCAACTATTAGTTCATTTGAAGTTAATCCAATGAAACTGGCTGAAATTAAGATTACTCCTGATCCTGTAACGGCAGAACCAGATGATGACTACGGATATACAGTTGATGTGACAGAATGGCCTGAAACGGAGTTATGATATGGGTGTTGAAAAAAACTTGTCGGATGCTTTAGGTATCGCACATGAACCTGTGGTGATTAAAAAAGAAGAATTGGTAGAGTATGATCCGCCAGAAGTTTTAGAACTACCGGACGAAGATGAAGATTATAGATTAGTTAGACACACACTACGTAATCTTATAACGAAAGGTAACGACGCACTAGATGAAATCGTCACAATCGCTAAACAAAACGAAAGCGCAAGAGGTTTTGAGGTTGTTTCTAATCTCATCAAAACTATTGGCGAAACGTCGAAAGACCTATACGCCTTACAAAAACAGAAAAAAGATTTAAGAGAACCAGATCCTGCTTCTGATCCTCGTAAAAAGAGTGCAGAATCAATTAATGTTGAACAAGCGGTATTTGTTGGATCGGCAGCAGAATTATTGTCTGCATTAAAGAAACAAAAAGAAGACAATGGCCAGAACACCGTTTAGTTATCAGAATAACCCCAATCTACCTAACGAGCAGTATAGGCATTCATTCACTCAGATTGAACTGGATGAATATATCAAGTGTGCTGACGATCCTGTTTACTTTGCCAAAAAATATATCAAGATTATCAACGTTGATGAAGGTTTGATTCCATTTAGAATGTGGGACTTTCAAGAAAGAATGATGTCCACATTTCATGAGAATCGTTTCTCTATTTGCAAACTACCTCGTCAGGTTGGTAAATCAACAACCAGTGTTGCATATATTTTGCATCAAATATTGTTCAATGAAAACTTTGTGGTTGCTATTCTTGCTAACCGTGCTCCAACGGCAAGAGAACTATTGGGTAAACTAAAACTAGCATTCGAGTATTTGCCTATGTTTCTCAAGCAAGGCATCAAAGAATGGAACAAAGGTTCTATCTATCTTGCTAATGGTTCAAGAGTTCTAGCAGATTCCACATCAGGTTCATCTGTTCGTGGTTTCTCGTTCAATCTAATCTTTCTGGACGAGTTTGCATTCGTGCCTAATAATATTGCCGAAGAGTTTTTCAATTCAACATATCCTACAATTTCATCTGGTAAAACGTCTAAGGTTGTTATCGTTTCTACACCAAACGGAATGAATCTATTCTATAAGATGTGGACCAAAGCAATTGAAAAGACTAGCACCTATGTGCCTATTGAAATTCATTGGTCGATGGTACCTGGTAGAGACTTGGCATGGAAAGAAGAAACTATTCGTAACACCAGTCAAAGACAGTTCGATCAAGAGTTTGAGTGTGAGTTCTTAGGATCAACTAATACACTAATTAGTGGTTCTAAACTAGCAACATTACATTGGAAAGAACCTATTCGTAAAATAGAGCATCTGGACATATTTGAAGAACCTATTCACAAGCATACCTATGTTTTGTGTGCCGATGTTTCTGAAGGTCAAGGACTCGATTATTCATCATTTTCCATTTTCGATGTAACTCAAATTCCATATAAACAGGTTGCTAAATATCGTAATAACGAGATTAGTCCTATGCTTTTGCCTGCTGTAATCTATTCTGCGGCAAGACAATACAATGAAGCATTTGTCCTAATTGAAATTAATTCTATTGGTCTACAGGTCGCAGACATTCTACATTATGAATTGGCATACGAGAATCTTTTGAAATTTCAATTAAAGGGCAAGCAAGGTATGCAGGCCTCAGGTGGATTTGCTGCTGGTAAGAACAAACTCGCCTTTGGTCTAAAGATTACAGCACAGTCTAAAATGATTGGATGTGCCAATCTTAAAACACTTGTTGAGAATGATAAACTAATACTTAATGATGAAGATACAATCACAGAGTTGTTTTCATTTTCTGCAAACAAAAAAACATTCATGGCCGAAGAAGGTGCTAATGACGACTTAGCAATGACTTTGGTACATTTTGGATGGTTAACAGCACAGAAATTATTTAAAGAAACAGTTTCAAATGATATCCGATATGTTCTCCAGAAAGAACTATCATATCTTCAAGATGTAGAAAACGTGCCATTTGGATTCATTGACAACGGTTTAGATGATGTTGTGGAACAAGATGCAAGTGGTGATATATGGCGTCGTGAAAGAGAACAGTTATATCCTTTTGATGATCTAAATTATAAGTGGGATAGTAGACTATAAGTTCTCAAAACATCGAAAACAATAAATAAGGTAAAGATGGATTAAACCATTCTAACCTTAAAAAGGAGTAAAAGATGGCATATGCTTTATCACCAGGAGTAACATGGTCCGAAATTGATCTTACGACCATTGTTCCCTCCGTTTCTACTACAGAAGGTGCATTTGTCGGAGATTTTGCGTGGGGTCCTATTGAAGAAGTTGTATCTATTGGCAACGAATTAGAACTAGTTCGTTGGTTCCACAAGCCAGATGCAAATAACTTCACATCATGGTTCACAGCAGCAAACTTTCTAGGATACGCAGAGGCACTAAAACTAGTTCGTGTTGCTAATACAACATCCGCACTAAATTCAACTTCAGGTAATACCGCTATTCTAATTAAGAATAGAGATCAATATGAAAACGATTATCTAGACTTATCAGCACCAGGTCAATATGGTATGTTTGCCGCTCGTTATGCAGGCGATTTGGGTAATGGTCTAAAAGTTTCTGTATTTGCAGGTTCAAATAATCCGGCAGCATTTAATGCATGGGAATATGGAGAAGAGTTTGACCGAGTTCCTGGAACATCTGCATACGTTAGTGCCCGTGGTGGCGCCAACGACGAAATGCACGTTATTGTTGTTGATACACAAGGTAAGTTTGCTGGCGTTGCAAATACAATTCTAGAAAAGTTCTCTTATGTTTCTAAGGCAAGAGACGCTAAGAATGATGATGGTTCTTCAAATTACTGGGTAAATGTTCTTAATGATCGTTCTGAATTTATCTATCCATTGAATCCAGCATTAAATGTTTCTACATTTGCAGCAGATACTTCAACTTGGGGAAGTCTGGCAGAAGGTATTTCATTTGCTCAGGGTAATGTGTCTTATACAAGCACATTGGCAAATGGTACACTTGGTACTACAATGGCTACAACTGCTCAAATTGAACTAGGTTATGATCTATTCAAAGATTCTGAAACCTGGGATATTTCACTAATCATGACTGGTGGTCATTCTCAGACTGTAGCAGAATATGTTGTTGAGAACATTGCTGGTGGTACAACAGGAGCACCAGATACTGGTCGTCGTGACTGCGTTGTATTCATTTCACCAGACATGGAAGATGTTGTTGATAACGCAGGTTCAGAAGCAACAGATATTGTTGCAAAGAGAAATGATTTCAATTCAACATCATTTGCTGTTATGGACTCTAACTGGAAGAAGCAGTTCGACAAGTATAACAATGTTTATCGTTGGATTCCACTAAACGGTGACATTGCTGGTCTATGCGCCAGAACAGACTTTGAAAGAGATCCATGGTTCTCACCAGCAGGTTTCAATCGTGGTCACATCAAGAATGTTACTCGTCTTGCTTGGAATCCAGGTAAAGATGATCGTGACACTCTTTATAAGAATGGTGTCAATCCTGTTGTTCAGTTCAAGGGTGAAGGTGTTGTTCTATACGGTGATAAGACAATGCTTACTAAGCCATCAGCATTTGATCGCATCAACGTTCGTCGTCTATTCATTGTTCTTGAAAAGGCAATTACCAAGGCATCAAAGTATTCTCTATTCGAGTTCAACGATGAGTTCACCAGAGCGCAGTTCGTTGCACTAGTAGAGCCATACCTAAGAGACGTAAAGGGTCGTCGTGGTATCTACGACTTCCGTGTTGTTTGCGACGAAACAAACAATACACCAGAGGTTATTGATAGAAATGAGTTCATCGGAGACATTTATATCAAGCCAGCAAGAAGCATTAACTTCATCCATCTTAACTTTATTGCAGTTAGAACGGGTGTTGCTTTCTCCGAAGTTATCGGTAAGTTCTAATAAATAATAGCAAAGGAGAAAACTAAAAATGCCTTTTAACGTTCAAGAATTTAGAGCATCATTAGTATCAGACGGCGCTCGTGCAAGTCTGTTCGATGTTCAGCTAACATTCCCAGTTGTGGTAGCAACTGGAGGCACCGCCCCAGGTGCCTTCGGTACTGCCCAACAGCAGGTTACATTTAGAGCAAGATCAACATCACTACCAGGTGATTCCATCTCCTCTATCGGTCTAAACTACTTTGGTCGTGAGATTAAAGTAGCAGGCAACAGATCATTTCCTGATTGGTCTTTCACCGTTATTAACGACGAAGACTTTAATCTAAGAAATGCATTTGAAAGATGGATGTCTGGTATTAATTCACACGTTAGCAATCTACGCACACCTGCGTTGCTATCCGGTGATGGTGGTTATCAGCAAGACGCTTATGTCACTCAGTATGGTAAAGCTGGTGATGTTATCAAGGTTTATAAACTAGTCGGTTGTTTCCCAACTGACGTTTCTGCTATCGACCTTGATTGGGGTGCTGATAACATTGAAGAGTTTGCTATTACATTCGCCTACCAGTGGTGGGAGTCTGTAGAAACTACGGATGCTTCTTCATCTGCTTCTCTAATTCAGACCTTCTAAATAATAAGATATGGTCGGGGTCAATCCCCGACCATTATATAAAAGGATATAAAGTTGAAATTATTTGGTTTTGAACTAGGTTCACCTGAAAAGCAACAAACTATTGCTAAGATCGGACCTGATGCACCTCAGGCTAAAACTTTTGCTCTGCCTCAAAACGAGGACGGAGCGGTTACTGTTGCTGGTGCTGGTTACTATGGAACATATGTTGATCTAGACGGTACGTTTAGAAATGAAACTCAACTTATTACAAAGTATAGAGAACTCGCTATACAACCTGAAACTGAAACAGCATTAGATGAAATTGTCAATGAAGCAATTGTTCACGAAGAAGGTGGAGAAATTGTTCAGATTAACATGGATGATGTTAAAGTTCCTTCAAGAGTTAAAAAACTTATTGAAGATGAATTTAATCATATTTTAAAGATGCTTAACTTTGGTAACATGGGTCATGAAATATTTCGTCGTTGGTATATCGATGGAAGATTGTTTTATCATCTTGTTATTGACGAAGCAACTCCTGAGTTTGGTATTCAAGAAATACGTTATATTGATCCAAGACGCATTCGTAAAATTCGTGAAATCCAAAAGATGCGTGATCCTGCTACAGGCATCGAACTAATTAAGAAACAAGTAGAATACTATCTTTATAACGAAAAAGGTATGATTGGTGCAGGTACTAATCTAGGTTCCAAGATCGCTGTTGATTCTATTGTCAACGTCAATTCTGGTCTTATGGATCCAAAGCAGACCATGGTGCTTTCTTATCTACACAAAGCAATTAAACCATTTAACAATCTACGCATGGTTGAGGACGCAACTGTTATCTATCGTCTAAGTCGTGCTCCCGAGCGTAGAGTTTTCTATATTGACGTTGGTAATATGCCAACAGTCAAAGCAGAACAATATGTCCGTGATATCATGGTCAAGTATCGTAACAAGTTGGTTTATGACTCATCTACAGGTGAAATCAAAGACGACCGCAAGCATCTATCAATGCTAGAAGACTTTTGGTTACCTCGTCGTGAAGGTTCTAAAGGTACGGAGATTAGCACACTAGAAGGTGCAAGAAATCTTGGTGAACTGGAAGATGTTAAATATTTCCAAACAAAACTATACAAGGCCCTTGGTGTTCCAATTTCTCGCCTAGAACAAAATCAAGGTTTCTCACTAGGTCGTACCACAGAAATCACAAGAGATGAACTTAAGTTTATGAAGTTTGTTATGAGACTTCGTAACAAGTTTTCCACACTATTTGACGATCTTCTTCGTGTTCAGTTAGTTCTTAAAAATATATGTACCGAAGAAGAATGGAAAGAAATCAAAGAAGACATTTGGTATGATTTCAA
>Ga0075473_10000970_pt1 | contig 12063 bp, 7 predicted proteins | sample DEB19_08_DNA_FD_76340 | JGI IMG/M metagenome (GOLD analysis project Ga0075473, IMG submission 76340) | Aqueous microbial communities from the Delaware River and Bay under freshwater to marine salinity gradient to study organic matter... | ecosystem: Environmental > Aquatic > Marine > Coastal ... | reverse complement strand
TAGTATTTAATTTACTTCTAATATTATCCAACCATTCTTTCTTTTTCATTAAATCGTCTTTATCAAAACTCAGAACAATTCTATTATACTTGTTATAAGATTCATTTACAGACTTTAATTCATCTTCTAAAGAAGTTTCACTCGAATTCAATTCTTGTAATTTTCTTTCTAATAAATATTTCTTTTCTGATAATGATTGGTTTGATGATTGAGAAAAGTCACTATCTATAATGATAATTTTTTTATTCAATTCAATTAGTTCATTGTTTATTTCTTCTATCTTACGGTTCAAATAATTTCTTTTATCAATTGTTTCATCCAATAAAGTAGAATATTCTTTAAATTTTATATTAGATTCCGCAATTTTAGAAGAGTAATCTTGTTTACTAAATTCCTTTATTAGAGTTTGTACACTTTTTATCTCATCGGTTGCAATCGAGTTTAGTTCCTCGAATAATTCCAAGTCTAAGAATTGTGCAAGTAAATCCTTACGGTCTCTTTGTGCCTTATCAATAAAGTTTGTATTATTTCCTTGAACAGACATTGCTGTTAAAATAAAGTCATCGTAAGTACCAATATATTTTCTTATTATGAAATTGGTAGAATCTCTATCCTCACCATTTAGATAATGTTTTTCCCCATCCTCTTCATACCAAAAATCCACTACAACTTTTACATTTCCTTTCTTATCCTTCGTTCCCTTTCTTTCTATGAAGTAATCCTTATCGGATATTGTAAATTGTAATTTGCATCTAAAATCATCCTTTTTATTATTCAATATTTGACTTGCCTTAAATGTACGAGAACATTTATCAAATAAACAAAACATAAGTGAATCTAATATAGAAGACTTACCAGTTGCATTTGGTGCAAATAATCCATACGAACCATTCATGCGATTGAAATTAATTACATTGCCCTCACCATAAGAAAACATATTATCAAATTCAAATTTTATAGGAATCCAAATTGTATTTCTTACAATATCACCACTTGATAGTTTTTTATTTACGGAACGATTTATATTATAAACTTTATCTAAAATATCATCAGTTACAGTGTACTTATTTTTTATGTAATTTGCAATTAATTTATTTTGATGTTCAACATCCCGTATATCACCGGTTATTGTATTTTGTGTAGTTGTTTGACTTGGTATTTTACTATTAATTCTTTGGACACGAATATCTTCTATATTTACAGTTGATTTTAGTTTTGTTATTATTTTAAAAATATCAGCATTGGAAGTATTCGCAGACCGCAATCTTATAACATTATTTTTTGAAAAGTATGTTGGTAAATTTTTTATTTTACCATCTTCAATATCAATCGTATGATATGTCCAATCATTTTGTATTTCAATAAATTTTGATTTTTTATTTTTAATATCCCATTCAATTATACCATGAACTAATCCTTCACCGAAGTTTTGTTGGATGAGAGAACCAGCATAGGCGATTGTACCGTTAGGATTCAAATACTGAAATTTGTGTATATCACCAAACATACCATAGTCAAACCCATCAAATTTTTCAATAGTAATACTCTTATTCTTCATAAAAGTACCCATATCTGTTGATGCCATGTCAACAGCACCGTGAAACAATACTACCTTGGTATTATCGGTGATTACATCCTTTGCAAGAATAAAATTGTCAGGACTTTCATAAACAGAATTTAATACAAAGTCCACATTATGTAGTGTATACACCCCACTTTCTTTTAAATAAAATAATGTATTAAAATCACTATCTATCAAATTAACTATTGGTGATAGCGCATCCATCCTTGATGGATTGTTTAGATTACAATCGTGATTACCTGCAATCAAAATTGTTGGTGCAATTTTGGAAAGAGTGTCTAATAATTCAGTTACAATTGCTATCAATTCCGGTGTCATATCCGTCTTGGCATGAACAATATCACCTGCAAGATAAATTATAGTATTTGGATTTTCTTTTACCTTGTCTTTACACAATGTGTATAGTTTTTCAAATACACTTTTGTATTCTTCATGTCTTTTAAAATTACGAATGTGAACATCAGCAATATGTAAAATGTTATCTACTTTTTCAATTTTAGATGTATGTAGTATTTCTTTAAGCATACATTATCCTCTGTTTAATAATATCATAACTGTCCGTTTGTGGTGTGATTGATTTTAGATTACTAAAATCTCTAAAACCCATTTCGTTTATATCTTTTTGTTCCATTCGGACAACCGAAACATCAATGCCTTCTCTAAGAAGTGATGATGAAATTTTTATGGAATCAGAAATTGCATCATTATCAAGAGCAACAATAACCTTTGGTGGTTTACGCAACAAAATTTTTTCCATTAATTTTGGTTGAATTATTTTGCCAAATAATGGCACCGCATTATATCTTGCAGTAATTGCATCAAATACACCTTCAACAAGAGTAACTGGTTCATTCCAATTTATAAAAGATTCAAATCCAATAACATCTTTACTCCATTTTGGATTTTTATATTTTAGTACATCATCTTCAAATATAGAACGAGAAACAAAAAAGTTTAAATTAAAATTTTCATCGTAGGATGGTACAACTATTCTACCAGAATAATTACCGTTTGGACAATAACCTATATTGTATCTTAAAATATCAGTTCTACTAATCCACCTAGACTTTAAATAATCTAATGCCTGTTTCATTTGCATCTTTATTTGTATATCTTTAGTGATAGGATATTCATATAATTTTATAAATTCATTAGGTAATTTTATCAATTCATCTTTTTTACTATCATTGGAATTTAGATATAAATTTTTTCTTTTAACAATCTTATAAAGAGTATCCATATAAGATTTTTCAATTTTTAATTTTTTGAATAAAGAAATAATATCTCTACCTTTAGCATTACTAACCCAACAGTGCCAAAAGTTTTGACCATTATTATTTACACTCAAATCTATTTCTAGTTTTGGTTTGTAATGATTAATAAATGGCGAGAAAAAAGAATAATTGTTGCCAGATGTTCTTCTACCCTTACCGAGAACTTTTTCTATAACATTTAGTAAATCGTAGTTTATCATAACCGCACTTTATGGAAATTAATATATTGTCACAAATTTAGTAAATATTTATGACAATTACAAGCATTCTTTAAATGGTTATTTAAAAATCTTTAGGACACCCAACTACATAATAATTTGTTGTTATTTCTTCACCAATTTCTATATCTCTACTGGCAAATGTTTCACAACAAGTTACACTGTCATCACAGTTTGGATTATCTGAATGATTTGTGAATCTATCATTATCTAAGGAACATCTCCAAATTCCGTCTCTAATGTATCCGTATGTATGTATAAAATCTTTTTGAATTTTACTTAGTTTTTCAAATTCATCTTCTGTAAATGAAATACTGAATGCGTCTTCTTGAAAAATCATAGTACCTTTAGGTATAAATTCGTCAGCAAATAATCCAAGACCAGCACCTTCTATATTACTTTGTTTTACTATTGTTTTAACCATTAACATTATATGCACTCCATTAACCATTCATTCGGTATAGTCTTCTTTGTCCATTTCCAACCTTTTTTATCACAGTATTGTGCATAGGTTGTTTTGCTACCCTTGTATAATTTTGCATTTGGATTTTGAAATACAAAACGAATATCCATGTGTGGATATTGTTCAAATATCAAATCCATTTTTTTTCTATCTTCTTTTACCCATCTACCTTTTGTTTCAACATACATTTTACCGCCAGTAATTTTATTAAGAACAAAATCAGGTGTGTAGGTGTGTTTAGTTTCTGGTTGGATATAGTTTATCTTTTCGATTTCATAACCGAATGATTTGTTGGATTCTGTTAGTAGGTCATTAATACTGTCTTCCAACCCACTACGAAATCCATGTTTTATTGCAACTTCATTTCTTTTCATTACATATCAAATCTAATAATTATATTCATGTCTACATCATTTCTTTTTTCTAACGGATTTGCCAATTTAGCAATTGCAACCAAATCATTCGTTGAATTATACAAACCAATCGTTGTTATGAATGGTCTAAAAAATGAAGATGTTACATAATTTTCTAATTGATCATTTTGTGAAAATCTGTCAGTTCTAACCGAAGAGTTTTGTGTAAAATTAAATTCGTTTTTTCTAATCTTACATATTACTTCATATTGATAAAAAGTTGTTGTTCCTCTAAATTTTCCAGAAAATCCGTTTGTTATACCATCAAAATCATAATTTCCCGTTGAACCCAAAAAAGCATTTGCATATTTTGGTCTTGGATCAGAAACAACAAGGAATCCGTTTCCATAGAATACATTGCCAACTCTTGATGTTTGGTATGCATAACCAACTTCTGTGGTATTTTGATAAAGATATGGAACTTTTGCACTTGGGACCGCTTTATTAAAAATCCTAATTTCATCTAATGAGCCTGAAAATTCTCGTCCTGATACACCGTTTCCTGCAATATAAAATTTATTATCATTTGCAGTATCCTTTATATTTCCATGTTCTACTGATGAATTTAATGTACCATCTATCCATATTTGATAATAACTTGAACTCCTTTGACACAATACATGATGCCATACACTACTCGATAAAGCAGTTGAAGAAACACTTGCAGTTACATAATTTGAACATTGTTCAAATGTTATAGAGTTTGGTGTAGCTGCACTCTGATTATTCAGATAAATGTTAAATGGATAATTTGGATATGATTTTTGTATTTCTTGTTTTTCATGTTCCAATGTTGTTTCGTTGATAACATATACATCTTTAATTGTATTTTTATTAAAAATATAATTTCTGGTATCATTTGCGTCTTTTTGTTGAGGTGGAACTTTTATCCAAAAACTAAAACCAAAATCTTCATTATTTGTAAAATTAAAATTATTACCCTCTTCAACTTGTAAATATGTGGCATCAAATGTTGCACAAACTCCAGTAGATTGTGAAGTATCGGTTGTTGGTATTCCACTTTCGTATCTTATTTTTTTAGAATTTTTTATAGATACATTGTTATATTTTGAAGACATATCTAAAACATAGTCTAACTTATTATTCTTCATTTGATATTCACGATATTTTTCGTTAAATCCAAGATATAATAATACACTATCATCTTCCATGAAATTCGTTTCATCGAAAGATGTATCTGTTAGATTACCATTTCCGTCATCTATAATGGTGTAATTAAATTTTGATGATGTATTAATGTTAGTCAATGATACACTTTTTTTCTTTATACCCTCACCAAATACACCAACTGGAATCACAAATAAGGATGCCGATTCACCTAAGTATGTTATTTGATTATAATCAGTCAACATAGTTGGGTATTTTTCTTTTTTATATTCTGTATAAAAATTATGGTCCAAATAATACCAAAGTATTTTTGGATCCAAACTTTGAGTGGTGAATATTCTCTCATACATTGAGGATGAAACATTTGCAACATTACCAAAATATTTATGATTTTCTGGATAAAATGCTCGATATACATTTATTCCAAAATTTTTATAATGTTCATACTCACTTGCTTCAGTTTTAAATTCCCAAAGTTTATTAACCTGAAATGGACGAATTGTATAATCTCCGTCTTTTAGTGGTTTGTGAGTTAAACTCAAACTATTTCCAATTTGAAATGGCATATTAATTTAACCTAAGTCTTACTTGTAATATATGTTCTTCATTTGATTTTTTCAAAACAGGTTTTGGTAATTTACCAACTGCTATTAATTCCAAATCATCATTATACAAACCAACTGTTGTTATGTATGATCTTGGAGTATCTATAAAATGTTTATGTTTTAATTGAGCATAACTTCCAGACAAATATGTGTAGTTATTACTATAATTAAATTCACCTTCATTTATTCTACAAAAATAAGTTTGTGTTTTAACTTCTTCCGAAGACCTTGCATACCAAGAACCAGTTACAGTTCTATTTAGTGTTGTATTACACGATGCACTTATTGTTGTGAAAAACTTTTCTATATTGTCACCGTCAATAGATGCAGTTACGGTATTTAGAGAACAAGATTGATCCAAAACAACACCATCCAATATAATAATGCCTTTTCTCGGAAATATTATACCCCAAGCATCATCAGTTGATTCTCCGTGTATTCCATCGTTTAATGATCCAGATACAAGATAATAATATTCTTTTATATCGTTATTTAGTGTTACAATATCCGATACATCACCGGAATCATCTATTAATGAATACATAACACTCGAACTAACATTGGGATAAAAACTACTTCCTGTATTGTATAGTTGGTTTGAACTCGAAGATAGTGGTGCTAAATGTATTTGAATATTTCCTGGATCAATTAGTTCTGGATATAATTCCGTATTGAAATTTATGGCATAAAAGTAATCACCATTCTTTCCATTTTTAAATGGAATTTTTCCAGTTGTTTTATCAAAATATTCTATTAAATAATTTTTGTATACAAACTTTGCAGGATAAGTGACAGTATGTTGGTCTGCCTGATATTTTGAACCTGAACCGTTAATATGGCCGTATGTTATATCAAATTCAAATTTGGAAGTTTGACTGCCTTCAGGCGCAGATAAAACTCTCAAGTAATAATGTGATAAACTATTTGTTGAACTTGTATGAAAAGTATTTAATTTTTCATCCAAACATTTGAATAAACCGCGTTTTCTATATTTTTTATTGACTATTGAAAAGTCAGTAGGTGATATAAATTTTTTGAAAACACGAGTTGGTTCGGTTATAATAGGTTCTAGTATAGTTGGTGTTTCAGGAGTTATAGGTGTTTCTAATAATTGAAATTGAACCTTTTCATTATTTATCAGAATTCTTATTCTATCTCTTGACGGATAACCATTAGATGATTGAAATACTATGTAATTCCGTATTAAATCTAAAACCCGTTTATTTACTTCAAAACTAAGTTTCTTCATGGTTTAATCCGTTATAGTATTAGCAAACACAATAGGTACATTTGCCATTGAATTAAATAAACCAGCAAGTCTTTCTCTTTCTTTTAGAAGAGTCACTCTTGTTTCATCCTCTAATCCTGACAAAGTGCTTGGATCAATTATTACCGATAGTTTCTTACCAATTGTTGCTGGTAAAATTTCATCAGTTAATTTATCAAGATAATTTCTGCCAGTCCTAATAATGTTTTCTTGATAATTAAATGCAGATGATGGATTGCTTAATGTATTCGATATATGAAAATAAGATGATTCAATTCTACCATTAGCATCTATATCCAACAACTTTTTAAATATTTCAATTGCATATAAATTTGCATCAAAATCATCTATAACTGCTGGATAATCACCCAATAATGATCCTGACAATATTGTTACTATATCCGTTTCAGTCATCTTATCACCAATTCAATCGTATTTTAATTAAAACATCATTTTCTTTTGTCTTCTTAATTGGTCTACTTAGTTTAGTAACAGCAAGTAATTCATTTTTATTATTGTACAAACCAACAGAAGTTATGTAAGTCATTGGATTTTCTACTAAACAAGTATTTTTAATTTTACCCTTATTTACACCACTTTCAATTACATAAGTTGGATTATTACTATAATTTGCCTCCGCAGATGGTATTCTTACAAAGTAATGATTAGTTGTCTTATGTCTAACATTTCTAGCACGCATTGGTTTACCAACAACAGCGGCACCACTAATTGCAGTGTGTAATTTGAAAGCATTATCACCAGCAACATTACTTCCACTTACGGTATTAAAATTTAAGTATGAATTTAATTTTGAACCATCAAGAACAATAACGCCTAAATTTGGATAAACATGACCATAAGTTGTTAATTGTTCATTTGTTATTATACTTCCAGTTCCACTTGAATGAACGCCATTGTTCAAAGATCCACTCACTATGTAATATGAATACATAGGATCATCCATGGAACACGAATTTTCATCATCAAATTGACTTGAATTATCTATCAAACTCAATATTGTAGGATTTGATCCAGATACTTTAACCTTACTCCCTGTATGTTCATTATTAGTAATTCCACTACCACTTAATGCCGCAAGATTTATTTCAAAGTTTCCGGTATCAAGTTTATCACTCAATCCTGTTCTATAAAAATTAATAATGTAAACATCATCCGATGTAATTTCTGAACCAGTTGTATATGACTTAAAGTATTTTTCTTGTGGATCTAAAGCAAGTAATCTATACTGAGAATAAATTGCTCTTGATGGACTATCATCAGATTCATAACCACTTGCAATTGATCCGGAACCTTTATAATTACCATAAGCAACAGCAAAATATGCAGTCTTATTACAAGTATCACAATCTGTAATTTCATAATAATAATCTTTAGATGCACTGTGTTGATTTGAACCTGTATAATAACATTCCAAAGACTGTGATGTATTGAATAAACCCTTTATAGAACTTTTTCTAACACCAGTTAAAACATCTGTTCCAAATAAAAATGGATGATGTGGTCTACCTTCTCCGGTTTGTTGGAAACAATCTATTTTTGGTCTTCTATTTCCTGTCAATTGTTGTCCGATTGTAAGACCATACTTTGCCTCTGGTGTACCAGGAGCAGGAGCTGGTATTCTTGGATCAAGAACTTTTCTTTGATTTTCTGCCAATGAAAATACGCTATCTCCTGTAAGAGGATCTTTGTATGATATTTGAGGATAAACTACATAATTTGTTTTTATTTCTACCTCATCACAACCACATGGATTATCTGCATCAATTCTCCATTCATAAACTGGTTGTTCTTCAAATTCACAAGCAATGGATGGTTGAAATTTTATATTGTCATATCTGTCAAAATAAGAGTTTGAAATTTCAACAGCAACTTCACCCAATGAATAAAAATAACCATCAATTGTTACCTTATATCTTCCGTTTGATTCCTTTTCTGGATTTCCAAAAAATGGACCACCTTGATTCCCGTCTATACCCTTACCTTGTAACATGATTACCATGTAATTATATGCAGCTGTTCCTGGTTTTGTATAATTTATTTCTCGTTTAACACCGTTCTTATCAATACAGAAAAGTTTAAAAATCGCTCGTTTTCTTCGTTTAACTCTCCAAGCATATCTTTCTCTGGATCCAACTAAACAAGGATTATTTGGTATAACTTGTGTTCTTGGAGCATATTCAGATGATCCGGGTACACCAAATGGTGTTTCTTTATAAAATCCAGGTAATGGTAAAAATGGTTCTAAGAAAAGACGCAATTGATTTACTTTTACAGTATCACCGTTTATTTCTGCATTTCTATATTCCGATATAAGACCCGCATCTTCTACATACCCTCCGCCTGGAAGACTTCGTATTTTTCCTTGTATTTCTGGATAATCTGTGTATTGATCATTTCCGTAAAAATTATCATCAACTTCAATCTTCCAATAAAATATATTATCACAATCATCTTTATTTGGATCATAATAAACATTTAACAAACCGTATCCAGGAACATTGATACCAGATGTATTAACTATTTGACCACCCACTCCTGTTCCTGTTCCTGTACCAGTTCCTGTTCCTGTTCCAGTGCCGGTTCCTGTACCGGTGTCTGTTCCACATTGTTGTACAGTTCCACCACAAGCATTTGCAGGAAGTAAAGAAGTTATAGCAGTTGAATTTAATTCATTATAATAACCACTCAATGTTGAACTGTTACTACCAATTACACTATTAAAAGTATATTGTAATGATGGGTTTTTACCAGCCATTAAAAAGAAATTATCAATGAATGTCATTGCATTTGGTATGTTTACAGTATCAGTAGCATCTGTATACCATTTTTTACCAGAAGAAACAAGTTCTTTTATAGAGTTTGGAAGATTAACTATGAATCCAGTTGGTGGATTAGATGTTGGATTATAAAATGGTGTCCGTCTTGTAAGACCAGGATATGTACACATATTTACATCATAACTTTCAACAAAAGGATTAACATCTGTTGATAGACCCATTATCTTTTCATAGATAGTACCAAATCTTGGATCACCTGGTACAACATAATTTTCAGTTAGACCACGATAAATTGCATTTATTACATCCTTCATGTCATAGTAATAAAGGTACTGCATTTTGCCAACTGACGGTGTGTTTCCAGTTGATCTTATGGATAGACCTTGTCCATTATCACATTCTGAAATTTTCCAGAATAATTTTGATTGAACTTGAACATTAAAAAGTTCGGTTGGAACACTATTTGGAGGACAACATTTGTATAATGTAATACTCAAAGAACAAGCGGGATTTATAGAAAATCCTAAATGATTTCTTTTTGGAGCACCTGGATTAGTAGTCTGTTCAACTTTAAAACTAAATTTTGGAAAATCACAATTTGCACTGGATCCCGCACCAGCCATAGTTGCAGCAGATACCATTGGTGCTTGTTGTGTTATAATTGGTGATGCTGATTTTGGCGTTGTGGTAGATGGAGCACCGGAAAGACCACCAGAAACAGCATTTCTAAGTTTTGAATATAATGTTGCAGATGGAATTTTTGACTCATACCATTTTATAGAAGTATTATCTAATTTTCTCGCTTCAACCAATAAATCTACTTGACCATCATTATCAAAATCTTGTCCAGTAAACCAATTTGGTTGTAAATATTCTATTAATGTTATTGGTTTTTCAGAATATTGTTGATTTGTTTGACCTAACCAAGTTACAAGTGGAGTTTGACCATTTGTTTGTTGCAAATAAGTTTTGTAAATATTGAATAATTTACCATAGTTCCCTAAAACCTCAGATTGAACTATTTGATTTGCAGTTTGATTTTCGTTTGCACCAATATAAAAACTTTGGTCTTGTTGTTGATTTCTTTTATCTATCTCTGTATTGATAAAATCTAATGCAGTAACAACAGCACTTAAATCATTATTTTTTACACCTGTAATACCTTGATCGATTACACTTAGAATAAAATCGTCAAGAATCAAATCATTATACATAATTTACCTTAATAGTCAAGTTTAACTTTTATAATTAATTCACGGTCAAACGATTTTTGAATAGGTTTACTTAATTTAGCAACCGCTAATAAGTTATTATTATTATCGTATAAACCAACAGATGTAACATATACCTTAGGATCTAAAACCATACTCTCGTATTTCAAAACATTATTTGTTCTAAAAAAACTTTGATTATTTGTGTAATTGAATTCATCAGAATACAATCTTACAAAATAATAAGTAGATGAAACAACTTCACTCGTTCTTCCCTCAAAGGAATATGATGCACTGCTATACGCCATAGCACCACTTATTGATGTAAATAATCTTAGAGCGTTATTAGCACCAAATAAACTTCCTGTATAATTTTCTGTTGCAGATGGTACTCTACTACGAGTAGTATAGAATGATGCAGAAGCATCTAATGCCTTACCGTTTAAAACAATTATACCATGGTCTGGATAATATAATCCCCAAGGAGTTGTTGAATATGATCCAGTATATTTACCACCAGTTATACTTCCACTAACAATATTATAAACTCTACCGCCTTGTGTTGCAAGTTCCGTAGTTGTTGTAGTTGAATCATCTATAAGAGTTATAATATCTGTTGCAGAACCAATATTTATTCCACCAAGACTTCCTAACTTACCAAGAGAAAGTTGCCATGTATTTGTATCCATTCTATCTTTATATCGTGAACGGTTTACATTAACAACATAAATATATTCTGATGTTTCTGTTATATCACCATTTGTAAATTCAAAAGAATTAACACCGGCAGGAAGTAACATTTGTTTATATTGAGAATATATTGCCTTAGTTGGATAATCATAATCTTGAACACCGTATGAACCAGTGGATGATCCACTACCCTTTGAATCACCGTATGCAACACTGAATTGAACTTCGGCATTTTGTTGATTTGATTGACTATTATAAACTTCGTAAAAATATCGTTTAGTTCCATCAGACTGTTCGGATGCAGTAAACGCAGTAAATAGTGTAGGGGTGTTTCCAGACCAAAGAGGTGCTGAAACTAATTCTCGTCTATTTCTACCAATTGCATCTTCTGTAAATGTTTTATATGCGTAGACT
>Ga0075473_10000967_pt1 | contig 12084 bp, 10 predicted proteins | sample DEB19_08_DNA_FD_76340 | JGI IMG/M metagenome (GOLD analysis project Ga0075473, IMG submission 76340) | Aqueous microbial communities from the Delaware River and Bay under freshwater to marine salinity gradient to study organic matter... | ecosystem: Environmental > Aquatic > Marine > Coastal ... | reverse complement strand
TCAGGACAGCACTCTTTTTGCTGAGCACCATAGCAAGGCATTCCTGGTAAACAAGCCATTTATAGTTGGTTTAATCTATTAAGGAATATACATGATATAATATGCAGCTATGACAGGTTGAATGTTTGAATGTGAATCACCACTACCTGTTGTTGCATTTGTTACATCTACAGTGAGAGATACTGATCCTGCTCCACTTGCACTAGTTATACCAGAATTGTGTGTTTGAACATTTGCAGGTTTCATTGTGTAACCTAAATTACCACCATCACTATTACTACTTGCAGCAACCTCTACTGATGTAGGAACAGTACCAGATCCACCAGGACCTCCACCTCCCATCAATATGTGAGTGTGGTCTCCTACTGTTCCTGTTGCAGAAACAGAAGCTGCGTGTGTGTGTGAAGGTAACTGTGCTGTGATGAGTGTAACTGTATTGGCACCATCTGTGTCTAAAAGAGCATAGTTTGGATTGCCAGCAATTGCTGGGTTTACAGCACTATCAAGTCCCACTCCTATTGGAGGAACACTATCAATAGCTCCAACAGCAACACGTCCTCTTTTATCAGGAGTGCCATTTAAGCCATTACATAAATACACCTTATAGAATCCAGCAGAATTTAATCCTGCACCAGTTCCATCAAAGTTATCTAATGATCCATAGTATTCATATGCTACATATGGAACCATTTTTAAATATTGCTGATTAGAAGATCCACCTGAATGAGCTGCCAAATATGCTGCAATCAAAGCATCTAAGTCTGCTAACTTAACATAGTTTGTTGCTACATCAAGTTCTAATGCAGCTAAACTAGCCACTGTTTCACAAAGTTTGCTTATGATAGCTTGGACAACGTCATGAGTGTTGGAACTAGATGTTACATCATTAAGACAATCTATATTGTAATCAGCATTTAATGTAGCTATCTCAGCATCAATTGCTGTGATCTGATCTTGTAAATCACAAACCACTTTAACTAATGATTGAAATAACTGTTCAGAAGTCCACTGATCTGTATCTACTGGAGTAGGTAAGTAACCATTTAATATAGCACAGCGTATTCCTGATGCTATAGTAATCTTATCACCTGTTCCATCTAATAAAGGAACTAGGTTATCAATTACATTTTGTATAACTACTTGAATATTATCTCCATAAGTTATGTTTAATGGAACACTGTCAAGACCTGTATATCTAACACATTGATCAGATACAATCTCTACACATCCATTATAACAAGCCTCAGGAGGGCAATTTGAACAAGACATTTTTAATTTATTTATGAATTAACACTTTAACTCTACTAGCTATTTGCTGTACACTAAACCTTAGGCAATAGTCTGGATTACAATATTTATAGGTTAATATCCTTTTGTAATTCAATAAATCACCAATTACAGGTCCAGGTATGTAATTGTTCATAGAGAAGATAATATTGTTGTATTGCTGTTTAGCTAGTTCTGTAAGCTTACAATCAATATCAATAAGTAAAGCAGGAATGCTAGCACATTCTATACAGTTAGTTAATCTTGGCTGCAACATATTTAACAAGTTTTGCAGCTTTTTGAGCAGCGTTATGACATGCTGAACATAAGCCATTAATTAATTGACATCCACAGCCCACTTTCATTCCACAATTTCTACAATTTGCCATCTTAATAAAAATTTATAATATAGTTATTTCCTGTGCAACCACAGTTATTTCTAATAAAATTATTTAACATATTGTTTGCTTGCAAATATAACTTATTTGCTGTATCCACAGCACAGTTATTTGCAGCAGCTATTGAACCTGATATCATATAATAAATACTATTCAAATCTACTTTTGCTTGGGTCCTAATAGCACTATCACATTCCATCATGTCAAGCTTCATAAATGCATTATCAAACTTCTCTTGAATCAATTCTGTACGCATTATGTTCTTTTCTACATGATATGTTATAGCAGGAGCAACTGTATATTTTAAATAGTAGATACCATCAGGTAAAGGAATTAATGGGTCACCTACAGCAGATAGTCCCAATGATGTAGAATTGAATATATTAAATTCATTAGGAGTAAAAGGTAATGATACCACTCCAAAGTTTGGAACAGTGATTTCTATTGTAGGAGCACTTACAACAGGAGGATCAGTATCATATGTTGATGCATCAGCCACTCCTAAAGTTAATGTGTTGTAAGTAGGTATTACTAGTATATCTAAGACCATGTTATTTAAAATAATAATGCCAGAGGATTTGAGAAATAATCCTCTCCCCTCTGGCATAGGTTAATATGACACTACCTTATTTCTTAAGGAATCAAAGTAGTAGTTGTTGAAGTGCTAGGCCATACAGTAGTTGTAGTGCTAGTAGTAGTGATACACTCAGTGTCACCAGCTACAGGTCCTAAACCAGCTTCTAATACAGCTTCAATTGCAGATGTTTGACCTTGAGGAACAGCAATGATTACAGTGCTATCTTCCATGATGTAGTCACCCCATTGGTAAGCAGTTTTATCATACTCATTGAATTTGATGTAATACAAATCATAGATTGTACCATCAGTTACCCAAGACTCAAAGTTCTCGTTGTAACCATTCATTCTGTATAAGTGCTTCAAGTAACCAGCTTGGTAGCTATAGAAGTTCTTTTCTAATTGTTGAACTTCAGCAGAAGTACCAACAGGATAGTTAGATCTTTGAGTGATTACTGGAGTAGCCACTGTGTTACAAGGATCAGCAACAATAAAGTCAGCAGTTGTAGCAGGACCAGAGAAAATGAAAGTTCTAAAGTAGAATCTGTCATACTCCCAAGGGAATGCAGCAACATCACAAGGTTGGCCATATTTAGTTAATGGTTTACCAGTGATACGTAAGATAGCATTTTGATCATTACCAATTCTTTGGAATTGATAGAACTGAGTCAAATAGATGTTATCTGGGTTGTCACCAGGAGCATGTGCTTCTAACTTTAAGATTAACTCATCAATTAAAGTAGGAACATCTACATCTGTACAAGGATTGTCACCACATTGTAAACATGGAGCGTTCACAGTTACAGAACGAGTGAAGCCATTGAAATATAAAGTATTCAAATAGCTAGAAAAACCACGTAATGTCAAAGTAACAATCTCACCTGGTTTTACAGTGAAATTAGTAACATCAGTTACTTGATTCACAGCTGTAGCACAACCAGAAGATTTATACCATTCAGTTACGTTTGTTTTACAAGAGTTACCACTAGGACATCCAGCAATTTTGTCTGAACGCTTAGAACCTTGTAAATATGTGTTTACTCTACCTTGTGCAACATAAAAGTAAGGGAAGTCAGTAATGTTACCAGCAGTTGCTACTGTGTAATCACTACCAAAAATACCTACTTGGCCAGCTGTTAAGTCTTGCGTAGATCCAGAGCTAGGTAGAGAATTTCCTACTGGAACCACGAAGAGCGTGGTTAATGAAAAATCAGCCATTTTGATTTTATTTTAGGTTATGAAAAATTATTCGTTTGTTTGAATTCTATAGATTGAGCTTTGAACAGCACTTTGGTTTTCTGTATACATTGCCAAGTTCTGCACTGTCAAATCTAATAATTCATCTTCTAAGTAAAGCTCAAGTTCACAATCCTGATCGAATGATGGTAATCCATCAAACATAACATATCCTGTTTTATTAATATATTGAGGATATCTCATATAAGATATATTTATAGTTTTTGGTGTGAATGTACCATCTGTAAATATACTTATCTCATCAGAAGATAGAAAGTTGAATGTCTCTTGATATTCAAAAGAAGGTCTGTAGTGGACATTGTTTAAGCAGAACTGTAAGTCACCATGCTTAGCCAAGTCTCTATTAATCCATATCTTTCTATCTGTACACCTTCCTTTGTCTGCTAATACATAACTATCAATATAGAACATGTACTTAGGAATAAGAGTGTGCAAGTTTGCAAACCATTGATTTAGTTCAGCATTCTTCAATGCTAGGGTAAGAGGTTGGTTGTTGTAAGTAACTACTAAACTTTGCAAGTCTTCGTAACGCTTCTTAAAAGCATCCATACCTAATCCAGAAACTGTGCTCCATCCATCAACTTTCTGCTTTATCAGCTTTATCTGAGCTTCATTCAAAGCAAGGATTTTGTCCTCTAAGTTGATTTGTTGATGCTCATTTGTGGATAGTTTATTTAGTTTCTGATCTATCTTATATAATAAACTATCTACAGGGATCATACTGAAGCTATTTTTTTACTTTTTAATTTACCTTCTAAGGTTAATAATTGGTCTTGGTTATCTTCATCTGCTAAGAACTTCACTAATTCATCCTCATCAGCAGCTATTTCAAATTCACCTTCATAAACTCTGCCATTAGGTCTAACTCTATAAACTGAGTGAGCAATAGCTTGTTTAACCAAGTCTTTAATATGGAGTAAGTTTTCCTTCATGTCTGCAAATCTGTTGAACACCTCAATTGGATTCAAACCTTGATATTTGCCATTCTTGAATTCTGTTTGTTTTAATAGGTTATCTACCTGATTGTAAACTGCTTCTTCTTTAGAATCATCAGACACTGGAAGACCAAGTAAACGAGCTACTTTCTTCTTCTTCTCAGGAGTCATTTGATCAAACTTAATGATTGCTTTGTTAATAAGTTGTTTCTTCTTGAATACCACCTTATTCTCAATCTCATCATCAGCAACATAATATTGTATGTCTGCAGGATATTCACCACGCTCCCATGCTTGATAGCTAGAAGCAATTGTTGGATGAACTCTTAACCATGAGAACGCTAGTTCTTGCAATGGCATTGATAAGTCAAAGAAGTTGTCACCATCTAATAATTTAACTGCTTGTACGTGCAAAGCATCATCTACAGAAGTTGATAAGCCATAGTTCCAAAACTGTGAACGAGGACCTAAGTCTACATTCAAAGCATCTTCAAGCTTTTGTCTTAACTCTGTTACTCTTTCAATCTCCATCTCTCTTTCAAGAGGATCTGAGATTCTTCTGATATAAGCAGCTTTAGGATCAAGACCTGTTCTGTACTGACCATCTAATTCTTTGTAAGGATACTTAAATACACCTGTACCAGGAATTCTAGTGTAACCTTTCATAGCAAGACCACCTTGCATTGTTTGCAATTGAGAGTTGTTGTACTCTTTCTTAATAGTAGAGATTTTTCCTATCTTACCCATATGTAGTTTATTTTATTTGGTTTATTTGCAGATGGTTCCCAACGAAGGGTATGCTGTCAGACATGGAGCCTAGACCCATCCATCTGTGTTAGAAGACTCCCCCACTAGGAGGTGGGGGGAATGTCTTCTGAGTTTTTTGCGAAACACCAGTGGTGTCAGTCTAAGAATACTATTCTTAGAGGGGCATTTATTAGAATTGAGGAATCTCTTCAATCAATACTGTACGAGATAAATCTTCAATAAATACATCACAACGATCTTTCATCCAGATCTCATATCCAGGGAATTTGTTTGCAGAACTCATACCTTGAGACTTAGCAAAGCCTAAGTGGTGACGAGTACCATCAATGTAACCCCAAGTCATAGAAGGTGCACCCTTCATACGTACTTCACGAATGTTGTTCACCATAGAACCATCACTCATAGGAGATACATCAAATACCATGAATACAGGAGTAGATTTTTTATTCTGTCCAAATTCTAAGTTAGTTTGAGGTAAATCTAACTCTTTCAAGTGGATCAATTCAACACGACCAGTCTCACGAGTTACCATTGCATCGAAAGCAAAGTTGTAAGTGATGTGTTGTCCTTCTCCTTGCATATATCTGTTACCAGAATCAGCCATGAAAGTTAAACCAGAATTTAAAGCATCTGTTTTTAAAGCTTGTTGGAATACGTCAAAGCCAGCTTCATTAGTGTACATTTTAACACGTCTGTCTTTAACATCCACACGTCTGTAGAATAAGTCACCAAATACAGAACGAATTAAGTTAGCTGTGAACTCACCTCTGTTGTACTGTACTAAGTTACCATTGTTACGCATTCTGTGGTAAACACCAGCAGAAGTACGCTTTAATTCTTGCTTAGAACCATTAGTCTTCACAGTTCCAGGACGAGCCCAGATCATACGCTTAACTTTTAATTCTAACATAGACTTACGCATCCAGAATTCAATGAATGGTTCCCATTTAACATCATTACGAGTTAAAGGTAATTGGTTACGTCTTTGAGGAGCGTATACCAAGATATCCAATGGATTACCTTTGCTGTCTCTCATCATCTTGTCATCAGCCCACTCTGTGATTTTGTGCTCATAACCATATGCAGAACCTAAAGATTCAAACATTGTGATTTGCTCACCTAAACGAGGAAGACCTAATAAGTCTTGGTCAAATTCACCAATTGCAGCATCAACCAATTCTAATTCAATACCTACTTGTAAGAATACAGGTGATACGAAATCTACAGTTGGGTTGTCACTTACTAAAGTGAATGTGTACAAGTATCCAACGTTCCAAGGAACTGGATCTTTTACTACGTAAAAACGTGGACCATATTGACGTGTACCTACAGAGATGATAGCGTTCTTGCTAAACTCATTAGTGTCAATGATTAATTGAAACTCTTGACCATCAATACCAGGCTTGTTTAATTCCAAAGTGCTGGTAGGAACGTCAATGATTTTAGGGAACTTGTAAGGTACTTGTACTTGCCATTTCCAAGCATCACTATTGTTATCAATATAGTAAGGAGTAGACTTGTTGATCATGTCTAAGAAATCATTACTATAAAGAGAACTCTGAGTATACAAGCTGATGATCTTTTTATCATAATCAGCAGGCTCAGTTGAGTGGAAGCTCTCTAAATGGTTCGCATCAGTCAATTTACCTACTGCACGCTTGTCCATTGAAGCTACTCTAGCATAGGTAAAACCAGTTAAACCTGGGATTGTTTGAATTGCCATTTGTTATCCTTTTTAATTTTTGTTATAGAAATTGTTATTGAAACCAAGAAGTGGGTTTAGCTGTTTGTTTAGATTTCACTGAACTCTTCTGGGCTTGTCTGGCAACCTCACCAAATAGCTCATTGGACTTCTTGGTGATACCTGTCTTTTGAATAGTAGATAATGTAGGATCTTTCTCCATTATCTTCATAAGCAACGCAAGCTTTACTTTTGTTGCATGATTCTCAGGACGCTTCAGCTCCAGAATGGTACGATCAAAGTCTGTTAGTGTTTCACCACTAGCAGTTTTGTACTTATCTGTTACTAGGAAATCTTGTAGTTCACCAGCTAATTTGGGGTTAATTGGTATGCCATCAAATTCTTTTGCTTTGAGCTTCTCCTGTAACACTTGGTTTACGTTCTGAAGATACTGCTGTTTGATAGCTTGTTGCTGTTGTAATTGAGCTTGTTTGTCTTGCTCTAGTTGTTGAAGCTTTGCAGCTTCTTTCTTTACTAATACTTTATGGTGTTTAGTAGCAACGTTCTCTAAGTCACCATAGTTTTTCAATCTTTCAACCTCAGTATCAATGTCTTCTGATTCAAAGCCTTGATCAGTCAAAGCCTGTCTGATAACAGCTACTTGGTTGTTCTCTTGAGTTAAATCCATCTCAGAGAAAGATTGGATTTGATTATATGAGCTGAAATAATCCTTAGGATTAACACCTTTAACAAAGATTGCATCAAATGCTTGTTGGTAATCTTCACCAAACTGACCAATAAAGTTGTCTACTATTTCAATAGCTCCTTTCTTCTTCTCTGCTTGGAATCTTTCCAAGAAAGCTTCTGGAGTATCTATAGTTACATCTTCTTCATCTTCATCTTTAGAAAATACACCTAATTTGAAAAGGTCATTTGATAAAGCAGTGAACTGGCTCGTAGGAGCTTCATCACCTTCTTCATCATCTTCCTCATTACTATCTTCTTGATTATCAGTACTTTGTGCAGCTTTCTTAGCTGGAGGTGCTGGTTTATCATCTTGATCATCTTCCTCATCTTCAGTTTCATCTTCACCATATAAGAAGCTTTGAATGTCCTTTACAGGATTCTCATCTTTCTTTTCCTCTCCTTCTTCTGGAGCAGGAGCTGGTGTCTTAGAAGTAGTCTTTTTGGGGGCAGGTGCTGGAGCAGGTTCATCTTTGATGTCTTTAATGTCATCAGGATTTCCTGTAGCAGTTTCAGGTGCAAATAAGCCATCTAATAGCTCTTGACTACCCATACCCATATCCATAGTATCTTGAATACTAAAATTACCCAATTGGGGTGTATCTAGGTTTTCAGCCATATGTAGTTGAGTTTTAATTGGTTTTGTGAATGTAAAAGTATATTAAGTTAAATTAATAGCAAAGAGACATGTCTTTATACAGACTATTATTCAGTATAATATAGCATTAACTTTTTTCACTCTAATCTAATTTGTTAAGAAAAGAGTCATTTATAAATCTAAAACTCCTTATTGGAGCTAAATCTGTAAGTGTAACTTGTTGAACTTCAACACCCCACTTACGTGCCTCCACTCTCACCTTCTTGGTCAAAGTGTTGTCTAATTCTGTGTCAGTGCATTCTTCTAGGGTCATTGACATAATAACATTTTTTATGATGCTTTGAGACATGTCAGCAAGGGCATCCTGTGCGTCATACACCTCAAGTAAAAATGTTTTAACATCTGATATCTTATATTTGATAACTCCCTTGACAACTATGTTCTGCTTGTCTATAGTATATAAAGACTGAGCATCTAAACTTAGAGTGGTGATAACAACATGTTGATCTATCACCTCATCTAGTAAAGGAATTTTAACATGCATTCCTGGTTTAAGAACTGCATGAAATTTTCCAAATCTGAGAAGCACAGCTTCCTCATAATCTCTGATAATAATCACTGGGGTTATTTGGAACCACCAGTGAGTTATTATCTCAATGAGTTTATCAAACATTATTATTTAGTTTTTGGTTTTGCTTTGGCTCTTCCCTTGGCATTTTCCTTAGCTATGGCCAAGTCATTTGCTTGGTTCTCTCTAGCTATCTTTAGTTTCTCTCTTTCTATTTGTAACTTCTCAGCTGCTAATTGGTTCTTACTTTGCATGTCCATCATCTTAGTCTGATATTCCTTTTGAGCATTAGCTTGTTCCATTGCTAATTTATCAATCTCTAACACATCAGGAGCTCCTGATTGATCAATGTCACTCAATGGACCACCTTTAGCTTCAGCTGCAATAAGAGCAATCTCTTTCTTATTAATTCTATCAAGCTCTGCTTGGTAGTTTTCATTAGCCATTTTTTCTTGAGCTTGTTGTTGAGCAGCTTCAATTTGAGCCTGAACTTGTTGTTGTTGTTGTTCTAATTCTTGTTGCTTTTGTTGCATTTGAGCATTCTGCATAGCCTCTTGTCTATCCTTAAGTGTCTTGAACACCTTCTTCATTTGTCTCATAGAGTTAGTGCTATACAATTCAATTACATCATGCAAGCTACCACCATTTTGAATAACAGCTTGAGATAATCCTCTAATCTCATTAAACATTTGTTTATCTTCAGGTCTATTAGTCAAGAATACTTTTAAATCTCTGAAACGTAAATCTGTACCATTTACAGATACAAATGCAGACTCTCCCTCAGAAGTAACATATGAAATAGTAGATTGTGGTTTAGCACTTTCTACATATAAAGCTGCATCAATAATTGCTTGATATAATTGTCCCATTACATATTCATGAGCTACAAACAATGGTTCTGTCTGAGCATAAGATTGTGTAATTGCTGCATTAGTTCCTGTAGCAGATTCACTAGCAGACACAGAACCAAGTCTTTGTCTTGACATACCTATCAACTCCCAACATTCATTCTTAATCTGTTGAGCTAGAGTATATCTTGCTTGGATCTCCTGCGTACGTGTAAGGTCTAAGCTGGTGTATTGGTTGAAGCTAGAAGGACTCTTTAAGTTCTCTGGGCTGTCATCCACAAATACTACACCTCTATTTCTAGCTTCCATTTCCCAGATATCTAATGCATCTTGAGCATCACCATCTTTAGGAATAGGAATGTGTCTAATAGACATCAATTGTACCTTACCTACCTCTTTCTCCAATAACTTATAAAGTTGATTCATACAAACATTATAAATTACTTGGAAAGGTTTCATCATATCCACTAAGCTTTTAGCTTCTGTATTCTTCACCTCAAACACCTGTCCAATGATAGGACAATAAGGTAATAAGTTATAAGGTTTAATATGATAGATATCTGGACCAATCTTGATACCTTGGTACCATTGGTTAATCCATCCCCACTCTAATGATTGTTGTGTAGGAAGAGTTCCAGACTTATAGTTCTCATCCACTAACTGAGATTGTTCATTTCCTAACTCATCTAAGTAAATAACTTTACCTATCTTCTTTTTAGAAATCCAGTAAGATCTAACCACTACATACTTGTAACCAAAGCTACTAACATTAGAAGTTAATCCTAAGAAGTCTTTTAAACCATCATTATTTTCCTTCATTTCAGATTCAATGATCATTCTGGTTTGTAATACCAATGGATCATATGTATCATATTGAATAGAGTCATTACCAGGAATGGCATTAGGATTACCTAAGTTAGATTCACGTACATTAATTAAACCATAGTCTTGCAATGAACTACGTAAGTGATCAATCTCTTCTTTAGTTAAGTCAGGAACAGATTCAATAATCTCAGATAATTCCATAACCTGTACAATACCAGCAGCATATGCTCCTTGTGCTCTACCTGTAGGATCTGAAATATACTTTCTGTCTGGTGTAGTTAAGAACCAAGTGTTCTTAGGATTAGCCACCTCTACATTAAACCCAAGTTTAGAGTTATCCTCATAAATGTGGAAGAACTCTCTAGCAGAAATCAATAAATCTCTAAATGTATCTTCTCCTTTCTCTTTTAAATTAAACTCAATCTTCTGAGCTGATAGTATATGGTTTGCCCACTTTTCTGCTGTAGAAGTATAGTTATCTAATTCATCTTTCACTTGTTCTAAGCTCATGTTCTGTATCTCTTCTTCATCAATCTCTTCACCTCTCATAGCAGCATCTTCCATGATTTTCTGCTTAGCTTTGTTAACAACATAGTCATTTAACATTTGAGTTTTAAATTCTAACTCTTCTGATTTACTATCATCATCAAATGCTTTGACACGAAACGCATCTGGTCGTTTGCTTATCTCTCCAACTAACTCGTTAAGAGGAGTGGTGATAATAGAATACATCTTAACATAAGCAGGAAGATCCAAATCTGCTGTAAGCACATCTGTGAAACTTCTCACCTCTGGTTCAACATAGAAATCTTCTCTTCTTAAAATACCTTTAACAAGGTCATAGTTCTTTACAAATGTATCTCTGCTTTTAACATACTCTGCATATGCCTTATTAGCAAAGTAGTCCATAGTATTCTTAATCCAACTCTCATCCATCTTTTCCTTCTCAGTTTTAAATTGATCAGGAAAGATGTTCAAATAGGCATACCTAATTGTTGCGTCTTTCGTATATCTTATAATTGCCATTATGAAAACAATTTATTGCGTTTATATTTATTTTTAGATTGTCCAAACATATTTGCTCTAGCCTCAGTGAAAAGAACATTTCCTCTTTTTTTCTTAAACATAGATGCCACTCTTTCATCAGATGTGCCACCTATCTTACCCATAATAGGGTCCATCTTTAAAGCTTGTGCTATGGCAAGCTCAGCAGCAATGATTCTATCAAAGTTATCTTGGTCATTGTATTGTATAACTTCTTCTAACAATACAGGATCAAATATCTTACTCACTCCTAGCACTTCTCTAATCACCTGACCTTCTTCATTCTTCTCTACAAAGATAGGACTTTCCATATATTTTTTAAGACATGTGTGAAGATAGTCAATTATCTTTTGTGCAGATCTGTGTATACCATACTCTCTTTTTACAGTGGTGTTTGGAACAATTTCTTTTAACCAGTCAGGTTGTCTTTCTAAAAGGTGAGCATCTCCTTTACTCTTCATATATTCAATAAAGGATATATCATCATTCTCACATAAGGTTCTAGCATTGTAATATTTAATTAACAATCTAGCCTGCTCATTCCAGTGATCTTTATTATCAGGTCTTGCTACATAG
>Ga0075473_10000962_pt1 | contig 12118 bp, 13 predicted proteins | sample DEB19_08_DNA_FD_76340 | JGI IMG/M metagenome (GOLD analysis project Ga0075473, IMG submission 76340) | Aqueous microbial communities from the Delaware River and Bay under freshwater to marine salinity gradient to study organic matter... | ecosystem: Environmental > Aquatic > Marine > Coastal ... | reverse complement strand
AGATTAAAATTAAAAACTCCTATTTATTTACAGACTGCAAAGAAAGGTCATTTTGGAAATAAAGAATTTGAATGGGAGAAAATCGGTGAAACTAAAAGATTTAATTAAAGAAGAAGTTACACTCTCAGGACCTGTAAAACTTTATCATTATATGCAGAACGATATGGGTAATGAAATAATACTTGACCCAGAAATTGCTATAAAAAACAAATCGTTTTGGACTACTAACGATTACAAAATATCAGATGTTCCGAGAGTATTCTATTACACAGATTTGAACAAAACCGAGAGGATGGTTCAGACTAAAAATCTTTATATTGGTAGAGTAGATGGATCTAAAATATTAAATCTTACGGATAGTGTTAAAGAATATATTAACAATCCAACATCGCTTGAAGCAAAAAATAAAGATGTTTTTAATATGATAAAACATTCTATGAACTACAATGCCCTAAACATAGACTCAGTATTGCGTATGGCTAAACAGAAATTTATAGGTGTGTTTTATGACAAGGGCAATTTACCTATTGTTAATTTATTTGTACCACTAACCGTGAAAAAAATGAATGTCTAGTAAAAAAATATCATTTTCACAATATCAAATGTGGAAAGTTTGTCCTCATAAATGGAAACTAACATACATAGATAAAATAAGTGGTTTTAAACAATCTATGGCTGCTTTATTTGGAACGGTAATGCACGAAGTATTACAAGAATATGTAAAAACTATTTATGATAAATCAATCGTTGAAGCAAACCAATTGGCATTAGATGAGATGCTTAAAACTGGATTGAGAGAAAACTATAAAAAATTACTGAATGAAGAGAAGACGAATCACTTCTCAAACGAAAAAGAAATGGCTGAATACTACAATGATGGTGTTCAGATATTACAATGGTTTAAATCTCATAGGTCTGAATTCTTTCAGAAAAAAGATTATGAATTAATTGGAATTGAAACACCTATAAACATAATTCCACTTGAAACTCATCCTACAATAAGACTTGTTGGTTTTTTAGATTTAGTCATTAAGAATACAAAGACTGGTGAAATATACATATATGATTTCAAGACCAGTACAAACGGTTGGAGTAAGTATGCTAAGAATGATAAAACAAAAACATCACAGTTAGTTTTATACAAAACATATTATGCAAAACAATACGGTATTAGTCCTGATGATATTCATGTTGAGTATTTAATCTTAAAACGAAAAATAGATCAAGATGCAGAATATGAGGCAATGAAAAAAAGAATTCAAAGATTTGAACCATCAAACGGCAAAGTATCTCAGAACTTTATAAAGAAAGAAATTGAAGAATTTATAACAAATAGTTTCACACAAGATGGTGAGTACCGTTTGGATGTAATACACACTCCAGAAGCTGGCAGAGATTATTGTAACTGCAAGTATTGTGACTTCAATACTTTTGAACAATTCTGTCCGAAAGAAAAAAGAAATACATTACCATTCTAAAAATAAATCTACTATTTTCTAATGTTTTCTAAAGTTTGTACATATTTATATGTATGTGTAACAAATAGAGAATGTTGTGAATCCAAAATCTAAATACTCGAGCATACAAATTCGCAATTCTATAAAAGAAGAATTGACAAACTATTGTCAAGAAAACGGATATAAATTTAGCGGATTGATAGAAAAACTTATATTAAATCATTTAACTGGAAGTTTAGGTGTTTCGTGAAAATCGCTCAATTAGCAATCATTGACCTTTCTGTTTATAGGGGTATACATACTTTTACTAAAAATATATCATCACTTGATAGTGTTGATACATTTTACTTTAATCCAAGTGAAACAAATAACTTCAAATCTGAATATCAGAACTGCACAGATATTTCCGAAATGGAAATGGGTGAACTGAAAAATAAATTGGAAGGTTATGATATTGTTGTTTTGAACCTCAACAAATTTATCTATGATGTTGATGGTATAGAAAAAAGAAAACCAGAGCACAAACAAAGATTGATTGATTTGGCAAAGATGTATTGTCAGTTGAATACTATAACTGCATTCTTTGACCATGAGATATACCCGTATGAGGGTATGCACTTCAATACAATTTGTGTTCCTGCATTCATAAAGTATAGTGATTATTATTTAACATATACGCCGTTCTTTGTGGATGCACTCAAAGAGTATATCGGAATGAGAGGAACTTCTGAATATACTTTTCAAGTCGGTGGTTATATTGATATGAGTATCTATGACAAGTGGATTGAAAAATCATGGGTAGACAAAAAAGAATTACCATACATTTCAGAATGTGCTTACTATGCTAAATTCAAAGGCCATGGTAACTTCAAACCAATAGTAGAAACAATGGGTAAGTTGGGATTGAAAGATTTATCTGGTAAGAAATTGGTTCATATTGGAAACACTTACTCACCTGAAAATTATTTCAATCATGTAAAGATATTAGCAGAACACGCAAATGTTTCTCGTAAAACTTTTAATGATACATTTCTTCCAGACTTTGATTTGGATCCAACTGTATTCAAAGTTTTCGATAATGATAAACCAATGGTGCTTGCAGGAACATATACGATGGAAAGTATGATGGACTTTTTATCTGGTTGTAGATTTAGTATATCAACAACAAATACAAAAGTGCCGTTCTTCGGAATGTTCATTACACCAAGATTTGAATATGCTCAAATAGAAAAGAATCTGATGACTATTCCAATTTATGATAAAACATATATTGATTTGTTTAAGGGAACAGAATTTGCTGAATTAGTTTTGTCTTATGATATAAATGATTTGGAAAATTCATTAAAAAGTCTTATATTAGAGATTCAAAGATTAGAACAAGATGAAGAAGAATATAACAGACGAAGATTGAGACTGATAAGATTAACCAGAGACATGAATAAACTTGATAACTTTGTTCGTGACATGAACGAAATAATTTCAAATGGTAAAAGAAATAAAGATGATTATTCGGAAGATTGGTTTAATTCTTCGTTAGAACAAATGGGTTACAAATTTAAACCATACCGTAAAATGCTTATTAACATGAACGGTGTTTCATCAAATATAACACAAAAGTTTTTTAACATATAAAGGTTTCACATGGCAAAGAAAAAAATATTATTATTGTCAGATGATTTGAGACTCACATCTGGTATTGCAACTGTTTCTAAGGATATAGTTATAGGAACTGCGAAATATTTTGATTGGGTACAAGTAGGTGCTGCAATTAATCATCCTGATAAAGGAAAAATTTTAGACTTATCCGAAGACTTACGATTGAATTATGGAATATCAGATGCTTCTGTAAAAATATATTGTAATGATGGATACGGTGATCCTATCTTATTAAGAAAATTGATAGAATCAGAAAAGCCAGATGCTATTTTACACTTTACTGATCCAAGATTTTGGGGTTGGTTGTATAACATGGAACACGAAATTCGTCAAAAAATTCCATTGATGTATTTGAATATTTGGGATGGTGCAGGTTTGATTGGTGATACTGCAACAGATCCAATGTGGAATAAAGCAGCGTATGCTAGTTGTGACTTATTGATGGCCATTTCAAAACAAACTTATGGTATAAACCACCGAGTTCTTAATAGATTTAATGAAGTTGTTAATCCACATAGGATAACCTATGTTCCCCATGGTATAAACACAAACATATACCATCCTATTAGGGAAGAGTTTACAGTAACACATAATCAGTTGGAAGAATTAAAAGAAGAAAATAAAAAACTTCGTGGTGATAACCCAAATAAGTTTATTGTTATGTGGAATAATAGAAACATTCATCGTAAACATCCGGGTGATGTTGTCTTGGCATACAAACATCTTTGTCAACTTGTAGATAAAAATGGTGGTAATGCTGTAAATGATTGTTTATTATTTATGCACACAACACCAATTGATCCGAATGGCACTGATTTAGTTGCCTTGGTTGGTGAATTGTGTAATGAATATTCTGTATTGTTTGGTGATAAAGTTGTTCCACCTGAAAAGTTAAATGTTCTATACAACTGTGCAGATGTTGTTGTAAATATGGCATCAAATGAAGGTTTCGGATTGGGAACAGCAGAGGCACTTGCTGCTGGTACACCAATTGTAGTAAATGTTACAGGTGGTTTGCAAGACCAATGTGGTTTTATCAATCCAAAAACTGGTAAATATTTTACAGCCGATGATTATTTAGAAGTCCATACACTACACAGAAAAGATGAATGGGGACATTTACAACATGGTGAATGGGTTAAACCTGTATTCCCATCCAACATATCATTACAAGGTTCAGTTCCAACCCCTTATATTTTTGATGACCGTGCCGATTTTAGAGATATTGGAAATGCTTTATATGAATGGTATAAAACACCAAAAGAAGAAAGAAAGACATCTGGTTTAAAAGGTAGAGAATATATTATGAATGAAGAGGTTGGGATGTCAAGTGAAAATATGGCAGAAAGAATTCATAAGAGTATCATGGATACTTTTGAAAACTTTGAATCAAGAACAAAATTTGAATTACATTTAGCATAAGGATGATATATGAGTTATAAACCTGAATTAGTTTTTTGTGGACCGATTACTACAATGAGTGGGTATGGATCTCATGCTAGAGATTTGGTACTATCTTTAATAAAAATGGATAAGTTTAAAATAAGTATAATCTCTATCAACTGGGGCGATACGCCTATGAATGCTTTGGATTCTACAAATCCAGAACACAAACAAATATTGGATTTAATAAGAACAACACCATTAAATTCTCAACCAGATATATGGATGCAATGTACCATACCAAATGAATTTCAACCTGTTGGTAAATATAATATTGGTATCACTGCTGGTATTGAAACGGATGTTTGTTCTGGAGAATGGATTGAAGGGTGTAACAGAATGAACATGGTAATTGTTCCTTCTAAACACGCAAAATATGTTTTATCAAATACAAAATATGAAAAAAGGGATAAGGTAACAAATCAATCTATGGGTGAGATTAAAGTAAATGTTCCAATCGAAATTTTACATGAAGGTGTTAGAACTGATATTTACAATCAAAATAATACATTAGAAAAAAGTGTAACTGATAAGTTGGATTCTATAAAAGAAAATTTCTTGTTCTTATTTGTTGGCCATTGGATGAAAGGTGATTTTGGTCAAGATAGAAAAGATGTTTCTGGACTTCTTTACACATTTTTTGAAACATTCGGTGACACACCAAATCCTCCAGCATTACTACTAAAATGTTCGGGAGGAACATTTTCTGTAACAGATAGGAGTAGTTTAATAGAAAAGATTAATTTGATTAAACACATGAGCAAAAAAAGAAATTTACCAAATGTATATGTGTTGCATGGTGAATTGACAGATGACGAAATGAATAGTCTTTACAATCATAAAAAAGTTAAGGCGTTAGTTTCATTTACAAAAGGTGAAGGATATGGAAGACCAATTGCTGAATTTATCACAACTGGAAAACCAGTATTGGTATCAGGATGGAGTGGTCAAATTGATTTTGTTGATGAAAAATTTCATACCTATCTAAAAGGCGAACTCAAAGAAGTTCATCCGAGTGCAGTGTGGCAAGGAATAATAAATGCAGGTTCACGGTGGTTTACTGTAAATTATCAAGATGCTGCAAATACAATGTTAAAAGTTTACTCTAACTATAACAAGTATTTGATGTCATCTAAAAAATCTGTTAGAGCTATCGAAACCACTTGGTCATTTGATTCTATGTGTAAAAAATTTGAAACTATGTTAGATAATTTCTTACCTAAGTTTGCAGAAAAAATGAAACTGAGTTTACCTCAATTAAAAGAATTACCCAAACTAAAAAAGATAACATCAGAGGCACCCTAATGATTTCATATACAATAACTGCATGCAATGAGGATAAAGAACTAACTGTACTACTAGACAAACTCAGTTCGCATATAAAAGATGGTGACGAAATTGTTATACAATTAGATTCTGATGCCGTTACTGATGAGGTTAGAAATGTTGTGAGTACATTTTCAGATATTATACAAAATCTAATTGTAATAGAATTTCCATTAAATAAAGATTTTTCAAGTTTTAAAAATAATTTAAAAAAACATTGTAATAAAAAATGGATTTTTAATATTGATGCAGATGAAGTTCCATCTGAATTTCTTCTTGAAAATATCCATGTAATACTAAGAGACAACGATGCAGTTGATATGTTTCTTGTTCCGAGATGGAACACGGTCTTTGGCATAACAGATGAACATATTAAAAAATGGGGATGGAATTTTGATAATGAAAGTAGGGTTAATTGGCCAGATTATCAAACTCGGATATACAAAAATACTGATAACATTATCTGGAACAATAAAGTTCACGAGAGAATAACTGGCTATGAAACTTATTCAAATTTACCAGAAGATGAGGCATTTTGTTTGTATCACATGAAATCAATTGATAAGCAAGAATCTCAGAACAATTTTTACACATCTATTCAATAGTTTATATGGAAAATATTTTAATCGGTGCAATAAGTGGTAACTATAAAATCACAGACATTAGTAGATGGGTTGATAGTTCAAATAATATAAATGCCAAAAGAATATTATTGATGTATAATAATCATTTCAATATTGATATAGTTCCATACTTGAATAAAAATGGGGTTGAGGTTATTGTACCAGAACATAATATGTACGGTGAACATATTCAAGAGTTCCCAACAAATACAGGAACAATGGATATTCAAACATCGTATGAGTTAGTTCATAATATGAGATTCTTTCATATATGGCAAATACTAAATGAATCTCAATATGATAAAGTTCTTATAACTGATGTTAGGGATGTTTATTTCAATAGAGATCCTTTCAATGATATACCACATAATATGCTAATTGCTTCAAGTGAAGTTGTTAAATATGAAAACGAAGAATGGAATAAGAGACATTTGTTTGTAAATCTTGGTGGGATTGGTATAGATGTTTTGATGGACAAGGAAGTGCATAATGTTGGCGTCTTTGGTGGTGCCGCTCATTATGTAAAAAATATATGTAGAGACATCTACTTGATGTCAGTGGGCAAAAGGTTAGTTGCAGATCAAACATCTTTCAATTATTTAATTCAAACTTCTTACAAAGACGATGTTATGTTTACCGATTTGAATGATAATTTTGCGGTACATCTTGATGTTATAGCAAAAGGGTTTGTTCCGTTTGATACCAACAATATAAATAATTATGCAATCGTTCACCAATATGATAGACTATGAAATACTCAATAATAATATCTTATAGAGACAGAGAAGAACACTTACAGAAGTTATTGCCAAGACTGAGAGAACTATTCGTTAATCAAGAGTATGAATTAATAATAGTTGAACAAGATGATACTGAAAAGTTTCAAAAGAATTCCTTGTATAACATCGCTGCTAAAAAATCAAATGGTGATATTTTAATTTTCCATGATGTTGATTATTATCCAGCATCAAATGTTTCATACTTTACGAATGAAGACATACCTTTTTATCCGGTTGGTAAGGTTAAATTTTTAGACGAGAATGATACAGAAAGAAATTATAATGATATACCAGGTGGATATAGAAATTTTCATGTCACAGTTGGTGATCATTCCGGTGGGGTATTCGTTCTTCATAAAAACTTATTTGAAAAAATTGGTGGATTAAATCCATACTACAAAGGTTGGGGTAAAGAAGATGATGATACGAGGGAAAGATTACGATACTATGGATATGAGTGGAGTAGAAATATCGATGGTTTATTCTATGCATTATATCATAAAGATAGTAAACCAAATGATGATGATGTAGATTTTATAAACAATCATATTTTATTATCTAAATTAAAAGACTGTATTGGATTTGGATATAAAGATGTTACCGCCGATGTAGAAGAATTTGATGCGGATTATGATTTAAGATGGATTAAAGTTAAAAATTTTGTATACAATAAAATGGAATAGTAATGAAAATTTTAGTAAAGACAATTGGTTTTATTGGTGATAATATATTTGCAACATCTGTTGCTAAAAAAATAAAAGAGGAGAATGGAAATGACTGTATAGTTGATTTTCAAATATCTATCGTTGCACCATTTGAGCTGATTCATAACAATCCGTATATCGATAATGTTTTTCTGACAAACCAAGATGAAACACAATATGATGTTGTATATCCATTATATCCAATTCATAGACAAGAAACACCTACTGTTCAATTCCAAAGACAATGTGGGATAAAAAATGTATCAGATGATTATGAAGTGTATGTAAATCCAGCAATTGATATGTTAATTGCACAATCTTTGGATAGATACAAAACTGATAATCAAATTCTTGTTGCAGTACAAACTAATTGGGAAGAGAAAAGTTTTCTGTTTACAGAAGAAGAATATAAAAAAGGAATAGATGTTCCTAATCTGGGGTATGGTGGCAAACGAAGAGACATAAATTTTATTTTGAGTAAATTGAATAATGAAAAAAATATACTGTTGATTCCGGTTGGTAAACAGAATGGATATGACCAAAGAAATGGTGATGTTGGCACAGTTAGTGAACTGACGCTCACAAGTTCTGTTATAAAAAATTGTGATTATTTTATCGGAGCAGAAGGTGGTCTTTCAAACATTGCAGCAGGTGTTGGAACTAAAACAATTATTACAGGTGATTTTGTACACCAATTGTACGGATGGAATGGTGTGATTGAAAAAAATGAAGAACCAAAATTAGGACCAAAATATTATTTTCCAGAATTTGGCCATGTCACATTAAATCCGTATATTAGCGATGAAGAAGTTGTTGAACAAATTAAAAACAATTTGAGATTATAATACTATGGAAAAAATATATTCAAAAATAAACCCGGATAAATTATTACATATAATTGTTCGTAAAGATGATTTTAAATCCGGCAGACAAGACATCGTTGAAGAAAATCAATTCATACAATGTTCCATATTACAAATGGAAGAAGGTAAAACTTTCAAAGCACATAAACATATTTGGAAAGAAAGAACTCGCAATGTAATTGCACAAGAAAGTTGGATTGTCATTCACGGTAGTGTTAAATGTATTTTCTATGATACAGATGATACTATTATTGCAGAACCGATTCTTTATCCAGGCGATGCTAGTTTTACATTAGAAGGTGGTCACAATTATTATATTCTGGAAGATGATACACTTGTATACGAATATAAAACAGGACCATACGAAGGTCAATTATTGGATAAAGTTTTCTTGGAGAAATAATGAAATTTCAGAATGTTAAAATAAAGGGCACAAGTTCTTATCTTCCCGAAAAGATTATTACCAATCATGATATTGAATCAAGAGTAGATACTACGCACGAATGGGTAAAAGAAAAACTTGGGATAGATGAAAGACGAGTAGTTGAAAATGAATTACCGTCTGATATGGGACTGAAAGTTGCATTGTCTGTATTGGAAAGTTCTGGTGTAGATAAAGAAGATTTGGATTTAATAATAGTTGCAACTTCAAGTCCTGAAAAAATATCACCATCAACTGCCTGTATAATACATAACAAACTTGGTATAAAAAAGAATGTCCCTGCATTCGATATAAATGCAGTTTGTTCTGGATTTGTTTATGCATTAACTATTGGTGCTACATTCATCAGTAGTGGTATGTATAATAATGTTCTTGTTATTTCAACTGAGGCTTATTCAAGAATAACAGATTGGGAACATAAACATTCTGTATTCTTTGGTGACGGTGCTGGTGCAGTTTTGTTGGGTAAATCTGAAAAGGGTTGGTTGTATTCTGAAATTTTAGCAAATGGATCAGGAACCGGAATGACTGGATTTAATTTGAATCCAGGTGAAACATTTAACATGATTGGTAAACAAGTTTGGGACCAGGCAATAGAAGTATTGCCACCATCCATTAAAAGTGTTTTGGAAAAAACAAATACTGATGTTTCTGAAATTACAATGTTAGTTCCACACCAACCAAGTATAAACATATTAAGAATTGTTGCAGAAGAAGTTGGATTACCTATGGAAAAGGTTAAGACCGTTATGCATAAATATGCAAACATTGCAGGTGCATCAATTCCTATTGCACTTGACGAGGCAATAAAGGGTGGTGAAATAAACAAAGGTGATAAAATAATTTTAACTGCAATAGGTTCCGGATGGGCATGGGGTTCCATATTGATAAACAATGAGGATTGATTTATGTTACACGGATTAAAAAAATATGGAACTGATGTTCGTATACATGAACAGTGTATAATAACTAGACCTGAATTAGTTGAAGTTGGAAATCACATTGCAATAGATATGTGGACATACATTTCAACACAGGCAATTTTAGGAAACTACATACATATTGCTCCAAGTGTTTCAATAATTGGTGGAGCATCTGCTAAACTAATAATGGAAGACTTCACAAACATAGGTTCGGGTGGCAGAATAGTTTGTGCTACTGATGATTTCAGTCAAGGTCTTATTTCTCCTGTTGTTCCAATTGAACACAGAACTGTTGTAAACTTACCAGTTACATTCAAACGATTCTCAACTCTTGGGGTAAATTGTAGTGTGTTACCGGGTGTTACCTTGGGTGAAGGAAGTATTGTTGGTGCAAATTCTGTTGTAACAAAAGACACAGAACCTTGGATGATATATGCGGGAAGTCCTGCAAGACCAATAAAAATTAGAAATAAAAATAGAATTTTGGAAAGCGCTAAAGAATTAATAGGAGAAAATTATGAGTGAAAAGTATTTTAAAGATAAGGACGCACTTGATATTCCTTGGATAGAGTCACCGTTCTTTTATAGTATTTTGGATAATTGTGATTTAACACCCGAACAAAAAGATATGTGTAAACATTTTCACGATAAGGGATATGCTATCATTGATCTAAATTTAACAGACGATGATATATCGCCTATACTACATGATATGTATGGTGCACTTAATAGTGACTCAACTGTTTTTCACGCAGACCATTTTACATATACGGATACAAAAAGAATTTTTGAAGAATGGAAACGGAGTGATGCGATTGCAAACATTACACTACATCCTAAAATAGTAGAAACACTAACAACATTATACGGTAAAGAACCATTTCCATTTTCAACTATAAACTTTATTAAGGGAAGTAATCAACCCATGCACAGTGATGTTATACATTTTCATACTGTTCCAAGTCTTTGGATGTGTGGAGTTTGGGTTGCATTTGAAGATGTTGATGAAACAAATGGTTCATTGAAAATAGTTCCAGGTAGTCATAGATGGCCAACATACGAATATCATAATTTGAAACTTCCTCATCCGGATACAATAGAGAATGGCGAGGCGGTTACATATAGAGAGTATGAAACTTTTATACAATCGTTAATTGATAATAGTGGAGTTGATCCGTATATTGTTAAACTAAAAAAGGGGCAGGCTCTTATATGGGCTGCAAATATGTTACATGGTGGTTCAAATGTTGAAGGTGTAACAGATTTGAATAAAACAAGATTAACACAGGCAATTCATTATTTCTTTGGTGGATGTGAACAATACTATCATCCAATGTTTAGTGAAAAAACCAAGGCAAACTATGCAACCAAATGGTGTAATGATACCAACAATATAAAAACATATCTATATGCAAAATCAAAATTACAATAAGGTGAATTATGTTTCAAATAGTTCAAGAGTTTGAGAGAGAAGTAGCAAAGTTTTTCGGTGCACCATTTGCTATTGCAGTTGATAGTTGCACACACGGCATTGAACTTGCGCTTCGTTATACAAATGCTAATAAAATATCTGTTCCAAAACACACATATATTTCAATTCCTTTTCTTGCTAGTAAACTAAATATAGAATTGGAATGGCGTGATGAAGATTGGTTAGATTATTATCATGTAACAGATAGAATTGTAGATGCAGCGGTACTTTGGAAAGAAAATAGTTACATACCAAATACAATGATGGGTGTTAGTTTTCAGTATCAAAAGCATTTATCATTAGGTAGAGGTGGTATTATTCTGTTGGATAACGAAAATGATGCAATCGAAATAAAGAAAATGTCTTATGATGGTAGACTGCCAGTTATTCCTTGGCGAGAACAAAATATATCAACGGTTGGTTATCATTAT
>Ga0075473_10000956_pt1 | contig 12158 bp, 20 predicted proteins | sample DEB19_08_DNA_FD_76340 | JGI IMG/M metagenome (GOLD analysis project Ga0075473, IMG submission 76340) | Aqueous microbial communities from the Delaware River and Bay under freshwater to marine salinity gradient to study organic matter... | ecosystem: Environmental > Aquatic > Marine > Coastal ... | reverse complement strand
CCGTCTCAGATTGGTTTGAAGGATGTGGAGAACGCTATGACTGGTAATGTCCCCATGTCCTACCAGGAGTTTGACACTAGCGTGAAGAGAGATCCTCGTTACCAGAACACGACTGAGGCGAAGACTAACGCATTGAACTTTGCAAGTACTATTCTCAAAGCATTCGGGTATGGTGGCTGATGGCGCAGAATGAATCATCTGGTCCGAAGGTGCAAGAGCCAACAACGCAGAGCACGTCGTACACTGTCCCTGCTTCTGGTGCGTCGTGGGAGATCTTCAATACTTTCATCACAAATATCCTTGGTCCTAAGTCTGCACCGTGGGTGACAGCATTGTGGAAGCATGGTTCCAGTTATATCAACGAGAACTCTGACTATGCCAATAGTCCGCTGATCATCGATCTTGCACTCAACAAGGCTGAGGCCAAGACTGATCCTGATCTTGACAGTTTCCGTCGCATGACTGCTATTGTCGATGATTTGAAGGCTCGCAAGGCTAAGGGCGAGAATGTGCATGTTCCTACTTATTTTGAGTTTCTAGGGACTAAGGAAGCATATGGGAACATTCTCAATAGTTATGGCTTGTCTGATATCGCATCTGATACAGATCTTGAGCAGATGATTGCAAACAACTTGTCAGTATCTACAATGGCTGAACGTATCCAGACTGCTTTTGATTCTGTTGACCAGGCTGATGAAGAGTTGAAGAAGCAACTGCAGGTCGATTACCCAAACCTCACGTCGAAGGATATTGTCGCTGGTTTGCTACTCGGCGCTAAAGGCCCAGAAGAAGTTCAGCGCCGCATCGAGGTTGCTGGCATCAAGGCTGAGCAAGGTCGTTTCGGTATGGGTGCAGCATATTCTGCTGAGGAGTTGCAGAAGATGGGTTATACCCGTGCTGATGTGGCCTCCAAGTATTCCCAACTTCAGGAACTGGTTCCTTCTGAGCAGCGTCTCGCAGGATTGTATGGCGGAGACGTGCAGGGAACGCAGGCTTCACTTGAGCGTGAGGCTTTCACTAGTGTCGCATCCAAGGAGCGTAAGACCTATCGTGAACGTGAGGCTGCAGCATTCGCTGGGGCATCAGGTATCACGTCTGGTTCGCTCACCAAGCGCCGTTCAGGGCGCATCTGATCCCCTGACAGATAGACCAGCACTGTCAGTGTATGAAGACTGGTAGCAGAAGCCGACCCCATTCCCCGATGGGTTATCGTGGTCTGCGATTACTTCAATGAAAGGGCGGTTGCGATGAGCAACAACTATCAGGAATGGGACGACGAGGACGACTTCGACATGGATGAAGTTCAACCGAAGCGTGACGACAGTACCGATCTGGTGCGTAAGTTGCGTAAGGCTGAGCGAGCGAAGGAGAAGCGTATTCGTGAACTTGAGGACGAACTTGGTTCGCTGCGTTCAGCGCAGCGTGAGAACGTCATCAAGAGTGTCCTATCTGAGAAGGGTGTCAATCCGAAGATTGCGGCCTTTATCCCGTCCACACTCGATGCCTCTTCTGAGGCCGTGTCTGCATGGATTGAGGAGTATGGTGATGTTTTCGGGCTGAAGTCAGCAACTAATGACGACCCTGCGCAGCAAGTCCCAGACTTGTCTGCTCTTCGCCAGATCGACGCTGTTACTTCTGGCGCTCTATCTCCTGACCGTCAGGAGGACATGTTCCTTCGGTTGAATCAGGCTGGTAGTGCCGAGGAGATCATTGACATGATCAACTCGTTCGATTCGTAATCCTCTATTGAAAGGTCATATACATGGCTAACGTATATACTGATGCTGGCACTGCTGCTGGCCTTGGTGGTACCGTAGGTAGTGCTGGTCTTGTCCAGAAGGCGTATGACCGCCTTGTTGAGTTCGCTCTGCGTTCTCAGCCGCTTCTCCGTTCGGTTGCCGACAAGCGTCCTGCACGTCAGGCAATGCCAGGTTCCTCTGTTACCTTGCAAATCTACAACGACATGCTCACGAACAAGAGCAGTCTCACTGAGACTACTGATCCTGATTCGGTTGCTCTCGCAACTCCGAACCAGGTTACCATTACTCTGAATGAATATGGTAACGCTGCTCTTGTGACCCGTAAGTTGCAGTTGTTCTCTCTCGCTGATGTTGATCCGGCTGTTGCTAACATTGTTGCCTATAACATGGCTGACTCTGTTGATGAACTTGCTCAGGACGAGTTGCGTAACGCAACGAACATCATCTACGGTGGTAGTGTCACTGCTGAGGGTTCGCTTGCTAACGCTGATACTCTCACTGCCGCTAAGATCCGTCGTGCTATCGCCAAGTTGCGTTCCAACAAGGCTGTTCCGCGTCGTGGTTCGATGTACTGGTGTGGTATCCACCCTGAGGCTGCGCATGATCTTCGTGCGGAGACTGGCTCTGGTTCGTGGCGTTACCCGCACGAGTACCAGACTAACGAGAACATCTGGGCTGGTGAGATTGGTGCATTCGAGGGTGCGTTCTTCGTTGAGACCCCGCGTCTGCGTGTGAGTGGTACTGGTGCGAACATCGGTTCTGCGGTCAACATTGCGACTGCTGCCGGTAGCATCACCCTTGATGGTATCTCCACCGCTACGGTGACCACTGCTAGCGCCCATGGTTTCTCCGTTGGTGACTTTGTGACCATTGCTGGTGCCACTGTCACTACTGGTGTGAACGCTACTTGGCAGATTGCCACTGTTCCGAACAGCACTTCGTTCACCTTCAAGACCACTCTTTCGGGAACGGTCACCACTGCTGCTGCCACTGCGCAGAAGAAGACGAAGGTGTACGACACCTACATCGCTGGTCAGCAGGCTCTCGCTGAGGCTGTGGCTGAAGAGCCGCACGTCGTCATCGGACCTGTCACTGACAAGTTGATGCGTTTCCGTCCGATCGGTTGGTACGGTGTTCTTGGCTTCAAGTTGTACCGCCAAGAGGCTCTGTTCCGTCTCGCCACTGGTTCCAGCATCGCCTGATGCAGCCAGCCTCAAGCCCACATCCTCGTGGTGTGGGTTTGGGGAAGTCTACATTGGAGGAATGATGCCTTACATGTTCAAGACACCGACAGTCCTTGAGGGGCCTGCTGGTGGGCATAGACTGTTTTCGTTCTACAAGATCGATCGCGGTGTCACTTTATTGAAGCGTGGCTTCGGCGACTATGATGAAGTTAGATATCCTTTCTTCGACAAGAATGAGATACCTGCGTCCACTGTCTATATCGGCGGGCACGAGTATGAGGTTTCCGATAGCGAAGCCGATTCGTTGACTGCCGCTGGTTACGGCAGTCTTCTCACACCACTCTAGGAGATAACTATGGCATGCCGTGAAGGATGCGAAACCAAGGACTGCGAGTCCTATGCAGCGTGTTGCCGCAAGGTGAACATCGACAAGGAGAGTCTGAAGTGAGTTGCCGTTCAGGTTGTCCCACTAAGGATCACTCATCGTGGGGTGAGTGTTTGAAGGCATCCAATATTCAGATGAACTCTGGGGATGCTGCAAGCAATAAGACTATGACAAGTAAGAAGTGGGATGCTGAGTTGCAGGCTTACCGTGACGCCCGTAAGCAAGGTATCCAACCTGCTGGTACTTCCATGCGGAAGATCCGTGAAGCGGTGGAGATTTCCAACAAGACGGGTGTTGCGTACCAAGCATCATGAAAGATGTCAATCACTATATCAACATGCTGGATAGGTTGGAGATACGGGATATGAAGAAGAAGCCGATGAAGATGATCACCGAGAAGAAGACTGGCGAGAAGTACAAGTCCAAGACTGCTATGCGTAAGCACGAGAAGTCTGAGTCAAAGGCCATGCGCCAGAAGGAGTATGGTTCTAAAATGAAAAAGGGGATGCGATAATGGCAAACACCAACAACACAAACAGGAAGACTGGTTCTAAGAAGCCTGCACCGAAGTTCTCGGTCAAGGGTATGACTGGTCCGAGCCGTTCTGGCGGTTCAATGACTGACGCTCAGCGTCGTGCAACTACAACTAAGAAGCAGCAGGCTGCTCTGAATAAGCAAGCTGTCACAAATAAAGCAAACCAGTTGGGTAGCGCCAGGTATGGAAATACCCCAATGGCGGCTATCAATGCGGCACAGCACGACAAGATTGAGCGCGACCTCAATAGGTTGATGCGTAAGTACGGATACGGTTCTGTGACATTCAATCAAAAGGGTCGGGCTAAGGTTCGCTAATGGCTATTGCCAAAAAGAAACATCCTGGTTTTAAGGCTGTTCAGTCTAAGATTGCTAAGAAGCAGGGCATCAGCATGGATCGTGCTGGCGCCATTCTTGCTGCTGGCAACCGTAAAGCATCATATCAGGCTCGCAAGGCCAACCCTCGTCTAAACAAGACGAGTGGTATGCCTCCGATGTCGAAGGCTCCGCGTAGGAAGGCAAAATAATGGCTAAGAAGAGTGTATCCCAGGATTGGCGCAGTAAGAACTACAACCTTGGTGTTCGTGTGTCCAATCAGACAATCAACCAGTTGAAGGCTGGGAAGACGTTCTCACAGAATGTCGCCAACTTCAAGAAGACTGGGATGACCGCTGAGCAGCGTGAGGGCTTGAACCGTTTCTACGGTAAGGCTCGTGTGTCGTCTGCTCTCGGCAATGGTGCTGGCAGTGCTGGTCGCACGACTGTCACCGCGAAGAAGGTCGCATCAAATCCTGTGCATGCGCGTTCTTCTAATGCCCGTGTCGCTGACTGGTCGACGACAACGTTCAAGGCTGCTACCGTGAAGCCGAGCAGTACAGTGTACAAGACCCCATCCAATACTTCCAAGCCGTCTGCGGTGAAGAAGTCCAGCAAGTCTTTCTGGTCTAAGGCTGGTGGATTCGTCACCAACGAGTTGCTCGGTATCGACGACTTCAAGCGTACCGCTAACTATGTGCGCAAGGGTCAGTGGGGTAAGGCAACTAAGTCTGCTATTACTGGTGTTACTGAGGCTGGTAGCACTATCGGTGCTGCGGTGGCTGCTATTCCGACTGGTGGTCTTTCGCTTGCTGCTCGTGGTGGTGCTGTCGCTGCCCGACAGGGCGCCAAGTTCGGCGCTAAGCAGGCTGGTAAGGTTGCTGGCAAGAAGGCTGCCCGTGTCACTCTGCGTGGCGAGGTGAAGACTAGTCTGAAGGGTGCTGCTGGCACTCTCGCCCCGAAGCGTATCGTGAAGACTGTCGCTGCTGGCTCGTTGAAGACTGGTGTGAAGGGCGCTGCTAAGACGGCACGTTACGCTAGCACTGGTGGTAGTTATGCTGCTGGTCAGGCTGCTCGTCGTGCTGCTGGTGTCGCTGGCAAGGGCTTGTCAAAGGTCGAGCCTGGTCTGTCTAAGATGGCTGCTAAGACCCCGAGCAAGTTGGCTGCTAAGTCTGCCGCTAAGAAGGCTGTGGCTGCTCAAGGTGAGGCTACGAGTGCCCGTGCTGCCGTGAAGGCAGCGAAGGGTGCTGCTGCCAAGAAGTCCGCACAGAAGGCTTACACGGCTGCTAAGGCTAAGGCTGATGCCGCAGGCAAGTTGTCTCGCTCGACTAACACTGCCTACCAGAAGGCTAATGCTGCCCGCTCAACGTACCGTAAGGGCGCTGTGCGCGCCAAGGCTGGTGTTCTCGCTGTACAGGGCGTGAACAAGGCTAAGCAGCGTGGTAAGAAGAAGTAATGGCTAAGACTCCCGCTTGGCAACGCAAAGCAGGGCAGGACCCTCGCGGTGGCTTGAATGCCGCTGGGAGGGCCTCCCTGCGCGCGTCTGGTCATAACATCAAGAAAGGCGTCACTGGGGCTGCTAATACGCCTGAGAAGATGCGCCGTAAGGGTTCGTTCCTGACTCGCTTCTACACAAACCCTAAGGGGCCGCTGGTTGATGATAAGGGTCGTCCTACGCGTCTAGCCCTTGCGGCTAGGGCGTGGGGTGAGCCTGTCCCCAGGAATGCCCAGTCTGCCGCCAGGTTGGCGGCTAAGGGTCGCACATTGTTGAAGAAGTATGAGTCAACTAAGAAAAATACTAGGAAGTAGGTAAGAATGGCTATCAAGCATTCGAGGGTGTCTGTTGGGACTACCGCAACTCTCATTGATGTTTATGTTACTTATGATGGCAATGGTGCTATTGCTATTCAAAATCTTGGAACTGCTTCCGTGTATCTTGGGGATAGTACTGTGACTACTTCCTCTTATGGTTACGAGTTGAAGGCTAATAGCACTATCAGTATTGACATGCGTATCCCTGAGCAGATTTATGGCATTGTCGCATCGGGCACTGTCACGGTCAATGTGTTGCAGCAGGGGGCATGATATGAGTAAAATCACAGCATGGTCTGAGGAGAATGTTAGCCTGACTACGTTGCAAAACATTCAGTATCAGCCGAGTAATGGTATAGATATAATTGATCGTTCAAATCTTACAACAGCCGTTCAATCTAATGGAACTATTCGTCTAGTATTTTTCACTCCAGGACGTAGCATGACTGTCTCTAACTTTACAGTTGGGTGCAATACAGGTGCTACTGATACTGGCGGCACTACAGTCCGCAAACTTGGGCTGTTTACGGTGAGTGGTACTTCTGTCACTTGTGTCGCCCGTAGTGCTAATGATACTGCCCTTGGAACAAGTAGTAATACTATTTACACTAAAGCGTTCACAAGTGAGGCTGGATACTCATCTTCATACACGCTTATTGCAGGAACAACTTACGCAGTTGGTTGGCTATTCTATAATACTGGTGGAACTTTTGCTGGCCCAACTATGGCTACATCGCCAGCAACTACATCTGCAGTAGCATTATTGACGCCTTATTATGTAGCGGGAGTTAGTGGCCAAACTGATATTACAAATACTCCTATTACTATTAGTGCTGGTGGTATCGGCCCATATGTGAGACTCACATGACAATATCGATGAATGAATCTTTCTATGACAAGCCCGTGAAACAAGAAGACGGCACCATCCTAGTCATCGTGCGCGACGCCGATGGCAACGAAATTGGCTGGAACCTGACTCTACCAGATAAGGATTTCTGATTGTGGGTTACAGGGGTCGTCGTTCCACTGTTGAGGAGATTGCGAAGAAGAAGTTGGCTGGTCCTCCTGGTCCTGCTGGTACCACTGGGGCTGCTGGTGGGGCTGCGACGAGTGACTTCAACCGCATCAACATAGGCTCACAGACGGTGGGTAATAGTGCCTGCTCATCCATTTCGGCGTTGCTCATCTATTCCGCGACTCACGACGACACCACCCGCAAGTCCATCGAAGGCTATCTTGGCAACCTTTATGGTATCGCGGTTTCCTAACCTAACCATGATATCACTGCACGCCAATCCATCGAATAGTGGTTTGACAAACGTCACAACATTACAACCGTATAAGGGGAACTATGCCTACCCTCAATGATCTGATCGATGAGACTCTCGGAATGGTGCGTGGTTACACGCGCACCACCGAGCAGTCTACACATCTCGCATCATCTGTCACATCCTCAGGAACCACTATGACTGTCGGTGATGCGTCACGGCTCACTCATGGTGTGTGCGAGGTTGATAGTGAGATGATTTTCATTGACAGTGTTGACACGACGACGAACATCGCCACTATCGCACCGTATGGTCGCGGGTTCAACAACACGACAGCAGCAGCACACACATCGAATACCCGCGTGATCATGAATCCTATCTTCCCGCGTAAGCAGGTGAAGGATGCGATCAATAACACGTTGTTGAGTTTGCGTGGCTACTTGTATGGGACTGCGACAACGAACTTCTCGTTCAATGCCGCTGTTGAGGCATATTCACTGCCTTCTACCACGAACACTGTCGCCCGTGTGGAATGGAAGGATGTCGGTCCTTCTAAGTCGTATCTGCGTGTGCGTGGTTGGCGTTTCAACCCTAACGCTGACACTGACATGTTCCCCACTGGTAAGACTATCGAGATTTATGATGGTGTCACCCCTGGTCAACGGGTTCAGGTGTGGTGCACGACTGATATTCAGACTATGGCGAATGACAGTGATGATTTTGTTACTGTCACTTCTCTGCCTGAGTCGTGTCGTGATCTTGTCACCATCGGTGCTGCGTCTCGTTTGATGTCCACTGTCGACGCTTACTCGCTTGACACGTTCAATGCTGAGGCTTCCGTGATTGCTGGTAAGACCCCTCAGGGTTCTGCAGCGAATATTTCTAAGTACTTGTACAGTCTGTTTGTTCAGCGTCGCACAGATGAAGTTGGCTTGCAAAGCACTAATACACCTATCTCTACACATTGGAGCCGTTGATGACTGTCCGCTATTATTCGTCTCAAGCGGTTGAGACCACTCTTGCTTCGTCTATGACTAATGTCGATACGACGATGACTGTCTCGTCGACGACTGGTTGGCCTATCACCACTTTCCCATTTACTGTCATCATCGACCCTGACCAGTCTGGCCTTGAAGAGATTGTTGATGTTACTGGCGTCACTGGTGTTACTAATCAGTTCTATGTAACTCGTGGTGCTGGTGTCGATGGCTCGACTGCTGTCGCTCACGCTTCTGGTGCCGTGGTGAAGCATGGTGTGTCTGGTCGTGATTTCAAGAACTCGCGCGACCATGAGAATGCTTCTTCTGGTGTGCATGGCGTCACTGGTTCTGTTGTCGGTTCTAGTGACACTCAGACTTTGACGAACAAGACTCTCACTGCTCCTACTCTTTCTGCCCCGAAGATTGCTGGTACTACTAGTGGTACTACCACTATTCAGGGTGCATCGGTTGCCTCTGGAACTATCACTGTTCCTGCTGTCACTGGAACCCTTGTCACTACTGGTGACACTGGTTCTGTCGCTACTGGAATGATTGCTGATAGTGCTGTGACTAGTGCGAAGATTGCTGATGGAACCATTGTGAATGGTGACATCAATGCTTCTGCTGCTATCGACGCAACCAAGATCGCCAATGGGAGTGTCAGCAATACTGAGTTCCAGTATCTTGATGGTGTCACTTCTGCACTGCAGACGCAGTTGAATGGCAAGGTGGGTACTTCAGGAACAACCACTTACACTGGTACGTTGAATGGTGGGACAGTGAATCCTGCCACCTTACAGGTGAATAGCACCACTCTTGCCAGTAATACTTCTGGTGATGTTGTCGCTGGTTCCTCAAACACGACCGTAACCAACAGTGGTGGTTGGGGAACTAACACTATCAGTGTGTACTCGATGAAGATCGGTCGTCTCGTGTTTGTCACAATGACTTACACGATTGCCAGTAGCCGTGGGACAACTAACACTGACTCGTTCACTTTTGACCTTCCGTATGCTCCGCAGTCGAATGTGCGCGTTTATTTGAAGGGTCAGTATCGTTCCGCCGCTGGTCCTAACCTTGTGGATATTTCCGCGGCGAGCACCGGTTCTCTCGGAACTTCCACGATGACTTGCTACATCTCTCGTGCCGCTACTGCTGGTGGGACGATTGGTTCGCCTTTGACTCCAGCGAACTTCAACACTTACTTCGGTTCTGCTGCTACCACGAATGACACTATCACGATCACGGGAATGTATGAGGCGGCTGCCTGATGACCACACAACGATATGACATCACCGAGCGTGTAGTCTCATATCTTGGTATCCCTACAGCACACGATTCAACCTACACGAACACCAAGTTCAACTACGATTACGCGTTCAATGGTATCCCATTCCTTGCCGCGACCAGTGACCAGTACCCGTATCGCCGTGAGTTGCTTGATGTGCGTAAGCAGCAATTCGACTCGTCGAATGACCCTGGCGAGCAGTCTCTATCTGGTTGGTGGTTGCGTAGCCAGTCGTCGTTCACTGGTGGTGCTGGTATCAAGTTTGTCGAGCCTACTTCGGATGAGCGTGTGATGCGTTCGTACGAGTATTCGTATGGTCTTGATGTGTGGACTGAAGGCCAAGTGTCGTTGTTGAATGCGATGTCTTCAACAACAACTGGACACAACTATTCGTGCATTTGTACTGACTCGTCAGGTAATGAGCGAATCATTACTGCTGATGGAACCATTACTGTTCGTGATCTTTCTGGAACAGTTGTCACAACTATTTCGACTGGTTGGACTGGAACAATCATCGGTATACGCTCGGTTGGTGACCGTTTTATTGTGTGGACAACTACAAGAATCTATTACTCTGATACTGCACTAACCACTGTTACACTTCACCACAATTTCACTTCTGGAACTATCAAAAATGTGTGGTTTGTGAAGAGCCGTCTTATTATCGCTCTCACTAATACTACATCAGATTTGAAGGAACTTGGTGTCGTGTGGGGTTCTGGTGCTCAAACAGATGTTGCTACTGGCCCGAATAACACATGGGTATGGACTGATGTTATTGACACTCCAACTGGATTCTTAGCATCAGGATACTTCGGTAACTATTCTGCAATCTATCAGATTGGTTTGGATACTGCTGGACAGGTTATCAAGACTACTGCTCCACGCATCACTGGAGAAATGCCAGCAGGTGAAACTGTAAGGGCAATGAAAGGTTATCTCGGATCGTATGTTGGTATGGGAACTTCTCTTGGTTTCCGTGTTGGAACAATCGATGCTAATGGTTTCCTTTCATACGGCCCACTGATCAAGACGACAAGTAACCCTGTTACAGCAATCACAGCATATGATCGTTTCATGTGGTTTGGTGCTAAATCATCAGTCAATGGATACACTGGAACATATCGTATCGATCTATCTGATCCAGATAATGCTGGATTCTTTCCTTATGCTGGTGATGTTTCAACAACTGATATTGACGGAATAGTCAATATGAATATGACTACAACTGGTCAGATTGTGTTGTCTACAGATGCAGGTAAATTGTGGATTGAGGGATCAACGAAACTCACCAGTGGTGTGATGAAGACTGGTTTGATTCGATTCAGCACTCTCGAGCCGAAGGTGTTCAAGCGTATCCGCATCCGTGGAAACATCCCCAACAACTCCAGCATTACAGCCAGTTCTGTGACACAAGACAATGTGACACTCTCACTGTTCAGTTTCACTGGCTCATCCTCAACAGAGGATATCCAAGTGTCCCCATCGACACCACTTGACTGCCTCTCATTCAAGTTTGAACTGACAAGTAACGGTACAACAGATCCCATCTTCTACAGTTACCAGGTCAAGGCTCTGCCTGCTGTTGATAAGGGGGAGAACATCCAAGTCAACCTTCTCTGCTTCGACTACGAGACCGACAAGCATGGTTCGCGTCTAGGCATCGAGGCATCCTCGAAGACCCGCTACGAGTTGCTGCGCGAATCCGTCAAGAACGGTGACACGGCGACCATGCAGGACTTGAACACTGGGGAGCAGGTTACTGTCGTCATCGACGGGCTTGACTTCATACAGATCGCGCCACCACGCCCAGGCATGTCAGGCTTCGGTGGCATTCTCACTATCACCGCTAGAACAATCGTCTAAGGAGACACAATGAAGTTGACTAAGAATAAGGCCGCTATCGTAATCGCGGTGTCTGCTGTGGCGGCACAGATTGCAGCAGTGCAGACTCTCCCCGAGAATGTCCGTCTTGCTGCACAACTGGTAGTCACCTTCATTGCAGCCCTCGCCATTCCGAAGCCATGACTAACGCTGGAGCCATTGCTGGCATTATCGCATCAGTTCTTGCCTCGGCTTCTATCCTTCTTGGAGCCATTCGGTGGATTGTTCGGGCCTATCTGCATGAACTTGTGCCAAACAGTGGCAAGTCTATCAAGGATCAGATGAACCGTCTAGATCGCCGTATTGACGAAATCTACAATATCCTTTTGGAGAAGAAGTGAAATATCCTGTGAAGAAGGTCGTCCTGCCCGCTGATTTGAAGGGTAAGGAGAACGGTAAACTGCCAGCGAATCTACTTGCTGAGGTTCGTGGTGGTCATATGCACCACAAGGCTGCTAAGGCGTACACGGCGATGCAGAAGGAAGCCCGCAAGGCGGGTATCATCCTTGACCCCACATCGTCTGCTGACACCTATCGCCGTTTCTCTATCCAGTTGAAGACATTCCTGCACCGTTACGACACTACTGTGCGCAAGAGCGCGCCGAAGAAGTACCAGGGCAAGTTGTGGTGGTTGAAGCCTGGGTTCGCTGGTGCTGCCGTTCCTGGAACGTCCAACCACGGCTGGGGGCTTGCCATCGACTTGAAGGGCTGCAACCAGAAGATGATCGAGTGGTTGCTGAAGAATGCC
>Ga0075473_10000948_pt1 | contig 12228 bp, 16 predicted proteins | sample DEB19_08_DNA_FD_76340 | JGI IMG/M metagenome (GOLD analysis project Ga0075473, IMG submission 76340) | Aqueous microbial communities from the Delaware River and Bay under freshwater to marine salinity gradient to study organic matter... | ecosystem: Environmental > Aquatic > Marine > Coastal ... | reverse complement strand
TCATCCGTCCTTCGGAGCCTGTTACTGGCGTTTACGTCCCGCGGCCCAAGCAACCGTTTGAAGTTGAGATGGAGCAGAAGCCGTTGTTTGGAACCAAGGCTCCGGTGGACGTTGAGTCTGACGATCTTGAAATCGAGCCAGTCCGCGAGACGCCTGCGATGCCGCCCGCTGCCGCGGTTGCGGCGAAGCCTGCGACTGAGAAGCCGGCCGAAGAAGAAGTCGAGGCGGAGGAGCCTTCGGCAGAGCCGATCAAGGAGCCCGGGAAGCCGGGGGCAAAGCCTGCGCTTGAGAGCGTTGAGTTGCAGCGCGCCAAGGCGATTGAGGACTTGCTGGCGAAGATCCCGCAGGCTGAGGCTCAGCGGATCCAGAAGGAGCAGGAAGCGGTTGACTTCGCTAAGAAGGAGGCTGAACTTCGTTACGACCAAGCCAAGATCGCGCAGGACACGGCTTGGAACGAGTTTCAGCGGGCCAAGGAAGAGCAGGGCTCCTACCTGTCGCGACTGAGTGCGCCCCGCAAGGTCGGCACTCTGATTTCGCTTGCGCTGGGCGCTTTCGCTTCGGGTTGGAAGGGAATCCCGAATTTTGCTCGCAAGTCTTACGATGACGCCGTGGCGGAAGATCTCGCCAAGCAGCGCGAGGATCTGAACAGCCACTACAACCGCTTCTTGCAGGCGGGCATGCAGACGAAGGACGCTGAGGGCATGGTTCGCGCCATGCATGAGAAGGCGTTCGCGGCGGAACTTCAGTCGGCTGGTCGCGACACGCTGAACCTCAAGGCACAGGTCGAGGCGCTGAAGACCGCGGCCAAACTGGACACTGACGCGAACATCGCGATCAGCACGATCAATCGCAACATCGCGCAGACGGCGGCGGCTGAAGCTTCGGCTAAGGCGACTCCGGAGCGCACCGCGATTATGAGGACCGAAGCTGAGCGCAAGAAGGCCGCGGATGTCGCCGCCGCGGGTCTTGCGCGCGACGAGTACAAGCGCAAGCTGGACAAGGACGCGGCTGAGGAGCGGCAGCGTTTGTTTGAGCGTGGCGTGCGCGGCCGTGAACTTGCCCAGAAGGATGCGGACATCCAGTTGAAGAAGGACAATCTGCTTCTGGATTACGACATCGCGCTTGGCAAGGAGGACGCGAAGGACGAAAAGGCCAAGGCTGACGCTGAAGAACGGCTGATGAACATTAACGGCGTGGCGGTGCCTGCCTCGCAGAAATTCACCATGCGGAAGGGCGAGACTGCAATTCGCGGCATGGACTCGTTCATTAACCTTGCAGAGGATGTCAGCAAGGTCTTCAAGGAAAATCCAACCGCGGTTTTTATCCCGCGCACTGAAGCAAATGCTGAAGCAAAGTTGAAGCTTGCACAGCTTCTTGAGCGTTATCCCAAGTCTGAGCAGTTTGAGCGTCCGCTAAACTACACCGCGTCGAAGGTGATCAAGGCTGGCATGCAAGACCCGACCAGCTTTACCTCTGCCGTGTTTGGCGAACCCGAATTTGTTCTTCGCGAACTGGTTAAAGACGCAAAGCAGAACCGAGCCGCAGCGATTCGTTCTTACGCGGTTCCCACGCCGGGAGGCTTGGCGGCAGCGGCGGAGGCGATCAAGAGCTACGAAGATTCCGGATCGTTAGACGCGGCGCTTGGTGCTAAGAAGCCGGGGCAGTAGGTCAACAAGCGAGGCTGCGAATGGCCGATCAGTACTTCGTAAGCCCCGAGTCGAACGAAGTTGTCGCGATCCCAGAGGAGAACGCCCAGAAGGCGCTTTCTCTCAAGTACGCGCCGGCCAGCGAATCCCAGATCGCGGCGTTCAAGGCGAAGGACGAGGCGCTGAAGTCGCCCGTGTCCTCGTTTTTTAAGCGCGCCGCGGAGTCCGCGGTTAGTGCGCTCAGCCCTACGGACATTGCTTACGGAGCCTTGGCTCTTCCCACCGCTACTGAGGCGGCTGAGATCGTCGGCAAGACGCTGGCGGACTACACGCCCGATTGGGCCAAGAAGGCTAGCGCGGCGCTGACGGTTGGAACCGCGCTTGAGAAGCAGCGGGCGCTTGAGAAGTACGGCGTGGCGGATGTCGAGCGCGCCGGCCGCGAGACGATGCAGGCTGCGATCCGGCCGCTCACAGTGGAAAGTCTAGAGATCGCGTCGGGACTCACGACCCCGGAAGCTTACCGGGCGCGCGCCGAAACGGGGCCCAAGGTCACGCTGCCGCTGCTGGGCGAGACGCCGGTCGCGGATCTGGTCGGCCTTGTCGGTGCGGCGACCTTGCCCCGGAAGCTGGCGAAGGTTGCGATCAGCGGGCGAGCGAAGGCCGCGGAAGCCGCTGCGGCGGAGGCGGCGCATGTTGACGCGCTGGATTCCGCTCGCCGGTTGTTGGCGGAGAAGGCCAACGCCAGCGCGCTGACGCGCGAGGCCGCGATCATCGGCCAGCCTTCGGTCCTGTTAGGGCCGGAAGAGCAGATCGCGCAGCGTATGGCGCGAGTACTAGAAGCGCCGACTCCGGACCTTGCGGCGACCATGAAGGCGGCCACTGAGGCCGGCGAGAAGGTAGTCGAGTCGGCTGCGGCGGCTGAGGCTCGCGCGCAATTGCTGGCGAAGATCCCGGGCGGCGAGAAGATCGCTCGCGGTTTCGAGAAGGCGCTCAAGGCTGGCGCGGACGCGAACGCGCTTGAACTTGTGGGCAACGTCGCCGGCCGCCCGGTGTCGCGCCTTGTCGAGACTTCGGCCCGCAATCTGATTGAGAAGGCCCCTGCGTTGAGCAAGGCTCCGCAGGCCGTGAAGGACATCGTAGCGCGCGCGCTGGCGACCGGAGCGGGCTCCGCCGCGGACATGGCGCTGCTCTCGCTGGGACAGATCCCGCAAGAGGAGTTGCTGGGCGACACGCGAGTGACGGCGGAGCAGGCGCTCGCCAACATGAAGAACGCGGCGCTTTCCGGATTCAAGCTTGGCGCGGTGATCGGCGGCGCTCCGCCCGCGATTGTGAGCGGCGTAGACGCGATTGGCGCGGCCAGCAGCAAGATCCGGAACGCCTTTCTTGATCTGTACCCGCGCGTGTCCGCGCCGCTGACGGGGGCGTCTGCCGAAAGCTACGCCGCGCTTGAATCCATGCGGGACTCGCTTTCGCGCCCGGATGCCGTGGATCTGATTGAACGGAAGATCGCGGAGACGATGGGCCCAGAGCCGAAGCCTCCGACGCCCATGCCTGCCGCGCCGACCGTTGCGGTAACGACCGATCTTCCGACGGAGCCTGCGGCGTACGAGGCGCGTCCGCGTCCGACGCTTGAGTTTGATCAGCAGGCCCCCGGAAAGCCCAAGTTGTGGGACTTGGTTTCGGTCCCGAAGGCCAACGAGGTCAAGCTGAAGCCGGTCGATTTCGACCGTGTAGCCAGTGAACTTGCAAAGGAAATGCAGGGTCGCAGCGACATGGTTGACGATCTTCTGGTCAACTTCAACACCAAGATCCGCCGCGCCGAAGAGGCTCCGCTGATCAACCACTACTACGACGTTCTTGCTGAGCAGGTTCGTTCCGGATTTGAGGAGCAGTTGGCCGGGCGCAAGCCTACGGCGAAGGACAATCAGTTCCTCATGGGACTAATGCAGAAGGTCTACGAGGTGCCTCGCGACGAGGCGACTAGGCTTTCGACCAAGGCCAAGGAGATCATCAAGCAAGTCGCCAATGACGAACCGCGCGCGGTGCCGTTGCAGACGCTGATGAAGCTGGACGCGCTTGCGGATGAAATGGCAAATCTGGCGACCGACCAGCGTGCGCTGCCCAGCGATGTTGCCGACAAGATCGGAGACATCAAGCGTCGGGCTTTCGATTTGACCAAGCCGCGCGTTCGCGGCGAGGTGATCTCGCAGGAAGAGCAGATCGCGCGCCGGGCCGCCAACGACTTCGGGCATGAGATCATCCGGTCGCTTGAGAACGAAAAGCTGTGGGGCGACAACGCCGTCCGCGAGCAGTTGGTGAACAAGGCGCTCACCAATTACACGACCTCGCGCGCGAACGTCCTTGGCGACCTTGGCGTGACGGAACAGGTCGGAATCAAGACCAAGGAGAAGATTTTCGATCCGGGCGAGATCAAGAAACTGTTTTCCAAGTTGACCAGCGCGGAGCAGGACACGGTCCTTCGGCACTTCCAAGAGCATGAAGCCGCGGTGGACGCCTTGGTCAACCAGATCAAGATTTCGGCCAAGAAGTACGAAGGCCCGCACAACTTGTCCGCCGTGTCGGAGGCGATGGGGCGCACGGCGAAGGCGTACACGGCTGCGGAAAGCGAATTCTTCTCTAAGCTGGACAACGATTACGCGCTCCAGATGAACGAGAAGTTGCGCGCGGACGCGGAGCAGTTCAATCGCTACCTCAAGAAGCTGAACAGCGACTTGACCTCCGACTACAAGAAACAGGTCAAGGCGTTTGAAGAGGCTGAGGCTGAGGCGCAAAAGAAGTTTGAGCAGGCCAAGCTGGAGTACGTCGAGCAGGAAGGCGTCCGCCGCTTGGAGGCGTCGGAGGCTATGGCGAAATACAAGGCTGAAATCGAAGACACCAAGAACGCGCTGGCGCAGGCCAAGCAGGCGTTTAAGGAACGTCAGCAGACGATTGACGCTGAGAACCTGCGCGCCAAAGAGGCGTTCGACAACCAGCTTGCCATGCGCCGCGGGGCTGTTGACCGCCAGATCAAGCTTCTGAACCAAGGGGCGAAGCTTGGTGCGCTTGGCGACACGGTGAAAATGTTGAAGTACTTCGGCGGTCGCGTGGTCGCCGGCGGCGCTGTGCTTTCCGGGCATCCTGTCTTGGGCGCTGCAATTGCGACGGGCGACGTTCTTTACAACCCGATCCGCACTTATCGCACGATCTCTGCGCTTGAGAAGGCTGCGCGCAAGACGCAGGCGGCGACTGAGGACTTTGTGGATTGGGCCGCGGGTTACCGGAAGTCCGTTCCTGCGGAGTACAAGCCGGAAACGGCGGGCATGTCCGCGGCACAGAAGCGGAAGCTGTTTGAGGAGCGGACGCGGATGGTTGAGGATCTGAGCACGCCGCGCGGGATGGAAGATCACTTGGACCGCATGGCGTCGGAGATCGACGGCGCGGCTCCCAAGATCGCGGCCTATTCGCGCACCGTGAGTGCAACCGCACTTGCCTACCTGCGAAACGCGATTCCGCAGCCGCCGCCCGGACTTTCGCCCATGCAGCAGGCGGCCTATGTCGCGCCGGACAATAAGGTCAACGAGTACATGCAGAAGCATGACACGGTCGAGAACCCGACGGGCGCGCTCTACCGGGTCGCTGAGGGCTCCGCCACGCAGGCGGAGGTGAACACGCTGAATGCGGTTTACCCGCTGATGATGCAGGACGTTCGCCAGCGGATGCTGAAGCGGCTGCGCGAGACGCCGGACATGCCGGCGAACCGGCGGCGCGTGATCTCGCGGATGCTGGGGATCGACATTGACGGCGCGATTTCGGCCGGCGCTACGGCCCAGAAGACCTATTTGGAGCAGAACCGGCCGCCGGCGATCCCGAAGCCGATTGGGAGCCAGATCCCGTCGGGGCGTGCCGCGGCGTTGAACGTCGCTGGGCGCGAGGCGCAGGACACTGTTGATCGTAGGGAAGACCAGCGCGGCGCTAGACGCTAAACTGGGATCATGCTAGCCTGCCGTTGCCCTCAGTGAACGGCATCATTCCACTGGAAGCGGCGGCCAAGCCGCACTGAGAGGCACCATGCCGTACAAGTCTGAAGCACAGCGTAAGCTCATGCACCATCTTGTGGCGCAGGGCAAGCTTTCCCCCAGCGTGGTCAAGGAGTACGACCGCGAGTCGAAGGGCAAGGATCTTCCGGAGTACGTCGGGAAGAAGGCTTTCGGAGGCCGGGTCGCCGCCAAGCATGGCGTGCGCTGCCCCGCTTGCGATTACCCCATCGACCAGAGCGGCCTTGCGCTGGACGCTGGCGAGGCGTGTCCTCGTTGCGGTTATGGCAGCGCCAAGGATGTTCCGCACCGCGCCCGCGGCGGCATGCACTACGGCATGCCCAAGTCGAGCAGCGGTCGCGGCGGCGAGGTCATGGACACGACGGCCTACCGTGCGCGCGGCGGCGTGACGCAGCCGCATGGCGGTGGCGGCGGCCTTGAGACGGCGTCTATGGCGGTCGCTCGCGGCGGCGAGATGAAGTGCTCGCATTGCGGCTACGCCCACGGTGGAACGGTCAAGAAGTGTGCGCGCTGCGGCTATGCGATGGGCGGCGAGGTTGGCGGCCCGCTGCACGCGGATCTGAAGGAGATGTACCCGACCAAGCCCGAGCGTGGTGCGGATCTGGATGACGGTCAGATCCGTAACTTCGGCAACCTGTTCGCCAAGGCGATCAAGCTTCGGAGGCGCTAATGCGTAGCCTTGTCACTCAGTGGTCCGCGTCCACGGGCTCCAGCGGAGCCAGCGACTGGTTCCAGATCGCCAACATGTCGAAGCTGTCGGCGCTGATCGTGACGGCGGGCGACAACACGGCCGCCGGTACCGTCGCGCTTGAGGTCAGCAACGAATCGACCACGGGCGGCGGATCCATGATGTCGTTCTCGCCCTCCACCTCCGCCACCGTTTCGGGGTTCACGACAACCGTGACCGGAAACGGAACCGGGCTGGTCGCGCCGTTCGACGTTGCGTACCAGTGGGCGCGTTTCACTTGGACCCGGAGCGCGGGTTCCGGCGGAACGGTGACCGTCTACCTGTCCGGCCACGATTAGGCCGCGAGGCGAACATGGCCGACATGATGGATTGCCCAGCTTGCTGGGGAGCCAAGCCGGCCTGCAAGCGTTGCAAGGGGGCCGGCAAGCTGCCGGATCGGTTGCTCGCTCCGCACTTCAAGCTGTCGGAATTGGTGAACAGCCCGACGGCGCGGAAGCTTGGGCTGTCGAACGATCCGACTCCGGAGATCGAAGGCAACCTTGAGCGCCTGTGTGTCGAGGCGCTTGAGCCCATCCGACAGGTTGTCGGCCCCCTGCGGATCAACAGCGGGTACCGTTCCGACGCCGTGAACAAGGCGGTTGGCGGAAGCACGACCAGCGCGCACTCCTACGGGCTGGCGGCTGATCTCAATCCGGTCAAGATGGATTGGAAGCGGCTGATGGACGCGATCATCGCGACCGGGATCAAGCTTGATCAGTTGATCTACGAGCACACTTGGGTTCATGTCGGGCTCGCGCATCCCAAGTTCAAGAAGCAGCGCAACCAGACGCTGACCATGTTCAAGGTTGACGGCAAGCCGGTGTACGAGCCGTACAATCCCGAAGATGAGAGGTTGGCGTGATGGATAGCCAGATCATCATCGCGATCACGGTTGTGAACCTGCTTGCGTGGCTTTTAACCTTCGCCGCCGGCGTCTTGAAGGCGCGCGATTGGGTCGAAGCCGTAGCCTTGTCGGCGCTGAAGTCCGGATCGGGACGATCCATCGTGACGGAGTCGGTCCAAGAGCGGCACTCGCGGCTTGAGGACAAGATGGATTCGCTGACCAAGAGCCTTGAGGTTGTCGCGGACCGCCTTGAGAAGCGGATCGACGCGCTGGCGACCCGGATGGAATCGCGTCTTGACCGGCTGGACAAGGACACGCACGCGATTGACGTTCGGCTGTCCGTGATTGAGAGCAACAAGCCGTGAACGGTGACGGGCCGGACGTTTGCGATCTGCCGGCCAAGCCGACGATTGCAGACTTCGTCCGCGTCGGTCGGAACGATTGCGTCTTCAACTTTGGAGACGCCGGAAGCATGTCGTTTGCGGTTCCGGTGGACGATGAACGGGAGAGGTCGCCCATGCGGAAGTCGCGAAAGAAGGATCAACCGGAGGAGGGATCGCCCATGTCCGTTGACGCATCCACGCCGATCACCACGACCGCGACGATGCCGCCGGTTGCCGGGCCGACTACGGCGACCATCGGAGTGGCGGACAACGCCATTTCGGAAGTGAAGTCGCTGGTGCCTGCGGACGGCAACGCGAACATGATCACGGTCGCGCTGGCGGTTGTGGGCGTGGCCGGCGGCGGTGCGGCGTTCAAGCTGTACCAGAACATGGTCAAGTCGAAGCATGAAAAGGAAATGAAGAAGCTTGAGATCGAAGAGCAGCGCAGCCAGAAGCAGGATGACCAGCATTCCCAGTGCAACGCCGCTCGCGTGGCGTTGGAAGCCAAGGTCGCGGCGCTCATGGCTCGCGTGGAAGAGTTGGCGGCGAAGCCCGCTGGCGCTCCGTCCGTTGATCTTGGCGACTTCAATCCGGAGGAGATCGAAGACCGGCTTGCCAAGGTTGAATCGCTGGTGAAGCCGAAGGCGAGGAGGCGGTAATGTCGCGCGAAGAGAAGATCCAAACCGTGTTGGCGTTCATGGGCGCGCTGGTGCCGCTGATGTCGGCGCTGGCGTCCCTGCTGAATCACATGGTGCGCGAGCGCGAGGCTCGCGGCGAGGCGGTGCCTTCGGCCATGCTGAAGGCGGGCGTGGTTCTGAACGCCGGCGCGGTCAATCTGGACAAGGCGCTACAGCTTGCGAAGAAGGCGCGCGCCGGGGCCAAGGAGGCCGCCAGTGAAGGCTAAGCTGCTGGGACTCTGGCTTGGTGTTCTTGCTGTTCTGGCCGCGATTGCGGCTTGGTTCAAGGCCAAGTCGGACGAAGAGGCCGCCCGCGAGGATGACACCAAGAAGCGCGCGGAAGCGTTGAAGACCAAGGTCGCGGAAGTGAAGGCTGAGCAGGCTGCGCGCAAGGAGGCAACTGATGCTGCCGTGGCGAAGGTGGATGATGCCGCTAGGGTGGACGCCGCGCGTGATCCTGTGGCTCTCGCTAACGATCTTCTGGCGGATGCCGGCAAGAAGTGAGGAACAGCCCTGCCGCTACGAAGGCGACCGGGTTTCCTGCACCAAAGACGGGTTCAAGTCTCTGACAGAGATTCTGATCCAACATCGTTCGCGTGCCGACAAGTGCGAGGTAGTCTTGGCGGACGAGCGGAAGAACGCAGAACAGGAAGCCGCGATCTTGGCTAGCTGCCAAGAGATCGTGGCGGCGATCAAGCCTTGCCCGCCCAAGCGTTCGCCCGTGTGGCCGCTCGCCGGGATCGGCGCTGCGGTTGTCGGGACCGTTCTTCTGTCGGCGGGGTTCGTCGCGAACGTGCCCGACAGTGCGCGCCTTGTGATCATCGGATCCGGCGTTTCCGCGATTGCGGGCGGCGTGATCCTAGCTTGGCCTTGAGTCCAACATGCCCAACATCCCGGTAAACAAGGCGCTGTACGAGCGGATCAAGCAACGGATCAAGCGGAAGATGGTTTGGCCTTCCGCGTACGCCAGTGCGCGATTGGTGCGCGAGTACAAGGCCGAAGGCGGCAAGTACCGTGCAATGGCGCGCGGAGGCTTGACCAAGTGGTTCGGTGAAAAGTGGGTTGATCTTTCGCGGCCCAAGCCCGGCGGCGGATTTGAAGAGTGCGGGCGCGAGCGCGCCGAAGGCCGGAACTACCCGAAGTGCGTGCCTGCGGCGAAGGCTGCGGCGATGACGCCGGCGGAGCGGGTCAGCGCCATTCGACGCAAACGCACCGCGCAGGGCGGCCGGATGCGATCCAGCCCGACGCGAGTGGCGACGTTTGCGGACGCCTTGAAGAAGAGGAAGGCCCGCGCCGATTGATCACAGTTGCGAGATGCAACCGGCTCCCGGTTTGATCTTTCGACGCGGGCCTATTGGCTGGACGGGTAGGAGTCGAACCTACGATAGGCGAATTAACAGTTCGCTGCCGTGCCGCTTGGCTACCGTCCAATTACTTCTTGCGGGCGCGCTCCAGCTTGCTCAACTGTGAAAGCGCCCATCGCCGGCCGGCAGTGCCGCCCCACAGTCGCCAAGCGATGGACGCTGCGCTGGACTTGTCCTGCTTCGGATCGACGCTGTGGCGGGCGAAGAAGGACTTCATCCGCTTGAGCGTGGACTCGCTCATGCCCTTTCCGTTGGCAAGGTCGCGCGCACGGGCCACGCCGACCTCAGTGCCTCCGCGGCCATGCGTGGCGCGATCCTCAAGCGCCTTGCGGGCGATCTGTCGAACGACGGCGGGGGGCTTGGGGTTCATGGCGTCTTCTCCGGTTTCTGGCGCAGGCGCAAGTTTATCTCACGGCGCACCGCGTTGGAAACCCAGCGCGAGATCGTCTCGCGATCCAGATCCGCGAATTCGCGAAGCTGCGACCGCTCGTAATCGTTCAGATCGTAGAAGACGATGCGCCGCTTGAGCGCCGGTCGGTTCGGCATGGCGTGACGTTACACTTCAGCCGGCCATGCGTCAAGCGCAAAGAGAAGGGGCGAGCCCGGGATCACCGGACCCGCCCCAAATAAAGCCAAGCGTGGACTAGAAGGGCATGTCCTCGTCATCGTGCGCGGCGGCGGCAGGGCGGCCCGTAGCCGCATGCGTAGCCGCGGGCTGCGCCTCGCCCGTGCGGAACGACTGCACCGACCCGGCGTTCATCTCAAGGCTCTGCTGCTTGCCCTGCTTGCCGTCAAACTCGCGCATCTCAATCTCGCCAGAGCACGACACAAGCGAGCCCTTGCGGATGTACTGCTCCACAAAGTCCGCGGTCTTGCCCCACGCCGTCACGCGAACCCAAGTGGTGGGCTTGTCGCGACCCTTGCTGACCGGGACCGAAAACCCGACCGCCTTGCCGTTGGCCTTGCGCGCAGGATCCTGCGCCACAAAGCCCGTCACCGTACCCGAAAACGCACCAGCCATTGGACTTGCCTCCGCGCCTCTATTGGCGCTGTTCAGCCGGCTGCATGCCGGCATCCTTGAGCCCCGCGGCTTCCTTGATCCACTGGGGCAGTCTGTCGAATTCCCATCTGTGAATTGCGCCAAGGCGGCGCAACTCAGCCATTGCTTCCGGCTTGTGAAGCTGGCTCGCCAACTCGCACAGGCGCGCGTACACCAGCTTGCTCTCCGCGTCGTTCATCTTCGTAAGCCCTTCGGATTAGCGTTTCGGCTTCTAGCTGGTCGCGCCGGGGCGCTCCCTTGCGCTGCGACCAGATCCACGCTTCCACCGCTTGCCGCAGTGTCATTGGGCGACTCCGAAGGCGAAGGCCCACAGTACCAGATCGCCTTTCGCTTGCCCAGCTTGACCGGCTTGCGGCCGGGACATGGCTTCCATGTGGCAGCGTCGAATTCCATTCTGGCCGGAAGCGGCTCCGGAAAGAAATAATCCAGAGAAATCTGGCCGCCTATGATGCCGACCGCTACCGCCGCGATCAGCGCGCGGACCACTACGACCGCCGGAATCGGCGAAGGTTCTCAGCCGTGCGGACTTCCGGCATGAGGTAGCTGAACCGGCGATTCTTGTTCAAGATTCCCGTCACGGGGCAGGGCTGAGGATCAATTGAAGCTCCGCGGAACCGGCTGGCGCGAGGGTTCTCGCGATTACCGGCGGGCGCAGGCGCAGCGGCGGGCGCAGGCGTGTTCGCCGTAGGGATCGGCCCCTGCATCTGCGGGCCCCGCATCTGAAACTCCGCGAACGCGGCGATCATGCGCCGGCGCACTTCGTTTTCGACTGCGACCTCCATCGCCGCCAACATCTTCTCCAGAATCGACCTCATGTCACGATTCATTTCGTTTCCCCTTTGCGGCCTCCGCCGCACAGTAATGCTCCCCTCGCAGAGGAGCGGCCTCTCGCTTCTTGGCCCGATTGCGGCGTGCGAGCGCCTGCTCGCACCATCCGCACATTCCCCGATCAGACTTGACGTATTCGCCCTCGCAGGCGATTTGGATTTTGCACAGCGAGTGCTGTGGACGATGCCGCGCCACTAGTCCTCCGTTTCGCGCCACGCCTCCACAGTGGTGGAACGGATCGCGCCTGCCGCCCGAAGTTCGCTCAAGATGGAATCCACGCGCGCGCGCAGATCCTTCCCCTTCGCGCCGGTAGCCTTGACCGCACGCTCAATCGCGGCCTTGCTGGTCGCCGCCTTGGTTTCCACGGCATCGCCCGCGCCGGCGGCGTTGATCGCGGCAATCGCAATCGCGCCTTCGGCCCCGGACAGGTTGATGCTCTCGCGCTCAACCGGCACCTTGCGCCAGACCTTGCCGTCGGGCAGTCGGACGCCGCCGTTCTCCGACGCCCAAACCTTGAGCAGGCTTTCCATCTGCTCGCAGGCGGCGACAACCTGCCTTAGCCGGACCAGCGCAGCGGTCGCCTGCTCCGGAGTGCTGATTGAAATATCAACCGGGGCAGGCGCGACCATCGCGGTAGTCGCCGC
>Ga0075473_10000943_pt1 | contig 12287 bp, 10 predicted proteins | sample DEB19_08_DNA_FD_76340 | JGI IMG/M metagenome (GOLD analysis project Ga0075473, IMG submission 76340) | Aqueous microbial communities from the Delaware River and Bay under freshwater to marine salinity gradient to study organic matter... | ecosystem: Environmental > Aquatic > Marine > Coastal ... | reverse complement strand
GGCTCCGTCTCGTAGACGAGGACGTCGTCCCGCTCCTCCACCTCGGACTGGTCGAAGGCGCCGGGGTCCTGGACGAGCTGGAGGCAGCACAGGTTCCCGCCGCGGGTGGGGACCGGATCGGCCGGGTCGCTCACGAAGGTATCCGCGAGCTCACCGGCCACGGGCGGATCCTCGCTCAGGACGCCATCCCCCCAGAGCGTGTTCGCGCGGCCGCCGGAGCGGAGGAAGAGCTCGGTGGGGATCGCGCGGGCGAGCGGCCAGGCCTCCTCGTCGCGCCAGACGTTCGTGCCCATGACGAAGAGCTTCACCGGGGCCTCCGGGGCCACGGTCTCGATCCCCTTCACCCAGCGGTCGAAGAAGCGCAGGATCATCGCGCTCAGGTCGATCCCCGCCGCGCTCGAGGCGATCCCGAAGGCGGCATCCCCCGCGGGATCCGCGAGGAGCGGGTAGGCGTGGCGCCAGGGCCCCACCACGAGGCGCGTCCCGGACCGCGCCGCCGCGCTCCCGCCGCCGGCCGTCATCCCCGCGTGGTTCGCGAGCGTGCCCCCGATGAAACAGTCGTACCAGCCGCCGATCGAGAGGCTGGGGACCTCGATCGCCGCGTGCGACTCGCGGACGGAGAGGCCGCGCCACCAGGCATCGCGCTCGGGGTGCTCCACCCAGGTCCGGTAGAGGTCGCCGATGCCCACCATCTCGAAGACCGCGGGCGTCATCCCCGGCACGGGCGGGAGGTGGTCGCCGAGCGTATCCATCGCCTTGACGAGCGCCTCCACACGCCACGTCTCGCCGGGGAAGCGCTTCGTCACCGCATCCAGGCCGAGCGAGGCGAGCCACGAGACGTTGAACCAGAGCGACGGGGCGCCGCCCTCGTAGATCCAGAAGTCGTGGAGGTCCGAGGTGGCGACCACCGGTGCGATCGCGCGCAGGTGCGGGGGGCGCTGCGCGGCTGCCGTCCACTGGGTGTAGCCCACGTAGGAGCCGCCGATCATCCCCACATCGCCGTCGCACCAGGCCTGGCCCGCGACCCACTCGACGGTGTCGTAGCCGTCCGCCGCCTCGTGGACGAACGGGACGAAGTCGCCGTCCGACCCCCACCGGCCACGCACGTCCTGGACGACGAGCGCGTAGCCCGCCGCGGTCGCGCGGAGCGCATCCGGGCCGATCCCCAGGTTCATCGGCTGGGTCCGGTCGTAGGGGGTCCGGGTGAGGATCGCCGGGACGGGGCCGGGCACGGCCGGCCGGTAGATCTCCGCGCGGAGGATCGTCCCGTCCCGCATCGGGATCTCGACCGCCCGCTCCATCACGATCCCGACGCCGCTCATCCCATCCTCCTTGCGTTCCAGCCGACCTTCAGCCGACGGTAGCAGACCGGGGGCACACGACCGACCGGTATCCTGAACCTGACAGGGAGGACCGATGGCGTCGATCGAGGACCGTGAACCGCCGGTGGACGAGGAGCGCGTGCGCGTCCTCGTCATCGGTGCGGGTCCCGCGGGGCTCACCGCCGCAGACCTCCTCGCCGGCGAAGGGGCCGCCCCACGCGTCCTGGAGGCGCACCCCGAGCGGGTCGGGGGATCTGCCGCACGGAGGGGCGGGGTCCGTACGGCTTCGAGATCGGTGGCCATCGCTTCGTGTCCCGTTTCCAGGCGGCCGGTGATCGACCCCAGGACGGTGAACGAGGAGGCGGAGTACCTGGAGGAGGGGCGGAGCGACGGCGGGCTGCGTGCCGTGCCGTCCCGGGCAGCGTGATCGCCACGCTGGACCGGATGATCGACCGCTTCGTGGCGGACCGGCCGGATCGGCGGGCTCCCCGGCTCCTGCTCGCGGCGGCCGTCCTCACCATGGGCCAGGCGATCGCCGCCTGGTCCGCGTTCGACGGCCGGCCCTTCCTTCCCTGGCTGGCGGCCTCGCTCCTCCTCCTCTGCGCCGCCACGGTCGGTGACCGCCTGGACCCGCTCCTCTCCGGGGACAGCTCGGATCGCAGCCTGCGTCTCCTGCTCGCGGCGGGGATCGTGGTGGGTGCCATCACGATCCTCACCTCCCCGAACGCCCTCCCGACCCCCGCCGTGGACGGTGCCGTGATCCGCTGGGGTGACGCGCGGACGCTCGTCCTGCTCGCGATGGTCGTCGGCCTGAGCGGCCTGATGGATCGTCCGCCGCTGGGACGGCTCCACCTCCCCGTCCTTCTTGGGATCGTCCTCGTCCTCGGGCTCTGGGCCGTGGCGACGAACCCGTGGCCCGCGGTGGACGTCTTCTTCTTCGCGCGCGACGCCGGCATCCACCTGGGGCGGCTCGTGGAGCCGTACGGCCAGACGATCACGAACATCTACGGCTCGACCGTCTACTACGGCGAGGGCTTTGCGACCGCAGAGCGCGTGCTGATCGGCAACCCGTACCCCCCGGTCCCGGTGCTCGTCACGAGCGCCGGCCAGATCCTGCTCAACGAGCCACGCGTGGGGCTCGTGCTCGCGTTCGTGGCCGCCGGCGGCGTCATCGCGTCGATCCGCCGGGACGCGCTGGGACGTGGCGCGGCGGCGCTCTTCCTGCTCACCCCCGCCTTCCCGTTCCTGCTCCGCGAGGCCTTCGTGGATCCCGTGGCGATCCTCCTCCTCGCGGCGACGGTGGCCGCCGCGCGCCGTTCCCCACGGGCGACCGCCCTCTTCCTTGGCCTCTTCCTCTTCGCCAAGCAGACCTGCCTCATCGCGCTGCCGCTCATCCCGTTCCTCGTGGCGGGGGCCCGGCCACGCCGGGAGGTCCTCCGGATCACCGTCCTCGCGCTCGCGACGATGGGGATCGTCCTCCTCCCCTTCCTCCTCTGGGACGCGACGGCCCTCCTGCGGGCGACGGTCCTCTTCCACCTCGCCAGCCCGTTCCGCCCCGACACCCTGGGCTTCGGGCCGGCGATCGCACAGACGCTGGGCTCGCTGCCCACGTGGCTGACTGCGCTCCCCGTCCTCGCGATGCTCCTCGTCATCCTCGTCCGCGGCGCCTGGACGCCGGCCGGCTTCGCAGCGGGGACCGGGACCCTCCTCTTCGTCCTCGCCGCCTTCGCGAAGCAGGGCTTCCCGAACTACTACTTCCTCGTCATCGGTGCGCTGTGCACGGCGATCGCAGCCGCGCGCCCGGAGCCGGTGAGCGCGCGGGAAGCGGCCTCCCCTACGATGACCGGCGGAGGGAGGACCCCGTGAAGATCCGCGACATCAAGGTCTACATCCCCATGGTGGGGCTCCGCGCGCAGTGTCTCGTCAAGATCGAGACGGATGCGGGGATCCACGGCTGGGGCGAATCGGGCCTCACCGCCCGCGAGGAGGCGGTGGAGAAGGCGATCGGCCACTTCCGCCCCTTCCTCATCGGGGAGGATCCGCTCCGGCGGGGCGCGATCTGGCAGCGCCTCTACCGGAGCCAGTACTTCGAGGGCGGGCGCGTCCTCCTCGCTGCGCAGAGCGCGATCGACATCGCCCTCCACGACATCGCCGGCAAGGCGCTCGGCGTCCCGGTCTACCAGCTCCTGGGCGGCCGCCAGCGCGAGTTCGTGCCGCTCTTCGGCACGACCGGGGCGGCGCCCGGGCCCCGGCTCGTGGAGGACGCGCAGCGCCTGGTCGCCGAGGGCTGGACCTCCATCCGCTTCTCACCCGGCGGCCCCGAGCATCCCGGCGACCCGGACCGCTTCGACCCGCGCGACGCGGTCCCGCTCACCGCGGAATGGGCGGTGAAGGTCCGCGAGGCGATCGGGAGCGGGCCCACGCTGGGCATCGACTGGCACCACCGGCTCTCGATCCCCGAGACCGTCTCGTTCGTGAACCGGATGCCGCGCGGCACGCTCGACTACATCGAGGAGCCGATCCGCGCCGAGTCACCCGCCGCCTACACCCAGCTGCGCTCGCTCATCGACGTGCCGCTCGCGATCGGCGAGGAGTTCAGCTCCAAGTGGGCGTTCGCGCCGTTCATCGAGCAGGGGCTCGCCGACCTCGTCCGCGTGGACGTCTGCAACGTGGGTGGCCTGACGGAGGCGATGAAGGTCGCCGCCATGGCGGAATCGCGCTACCTGGACCTCATGCCCCACCACCCGCTCGGGCCGATCTGCGGGGCCGCGACCGCCCACCTCTGCCTCGCCGCGCCCAACGTGTCGGCGATGGAGATCCGCCGCTCGCCCACGGAGGAGCTCGGCTTCTACGACGCCCGCCTCTTCCCCGTCCAGCCGCGGCAGGAGGGGCCGCGCCTCTACGTGGACGATCTCCCCGGGCTCGGCGTGGAGGTGGACGAGGCGGCGGTCGCGGAGCGCGCGGCAGCCTGGCAGGTGCCGCAGCTCCACCGCGAGGATGGGAGCGTCCAGAACTGGTGAGGGGGGCCGCGCCGCCGACCTCGGCGGCGTGACGAGCGCTCCCGTCCGGGATCGACCGGATCGTGGCGAGTCAGGGCGAACGCGTCCCGGACGCCGACCGCGGTCATCCCGCCCACGCGGGGAGACGTGGCGGGCCCGGGGTCGCTACGGGTTCAGGCTCCAGCTGTTCTTAAGGCACGCCATGAGCGCCTGCGAGACCATGAGGTCATCGATGAACAGGCTCGCGACCCCGATCTCGCCGCGCGGCATCTCGCCCTCCACGAGCCGGTAGCGCAGGACGATGTCGTCCGCGGTCCCCGATGCGTCACGGGTGACCGAATCGACGCCGATGAGCTTGATCACCGTGTTCGTGACGCCGTCGCCGCCGAGGACCGAGAGGACCGCGTTCGGGGCGACCCCGTCGAATGCCGCGACGAGCTCCGGCCAGAAGCCCTCGAGCATCGCCGGGCTGATCTGACCTGCCTGGCGGTACGGACGATCGGTGAACCAGGTGACCGCGGGGACGCCCCGGAGGGTGAGCGTCTCGCCATCCGCGTCGGCCGACGGCGCGCTCGCCACGAAGAGGTAGGTCGGCTCCTCTGGCGCAGAGGACGGCGCCGGGGACGCGTCCTGGGCGTGCACGGCTCCGGCGGGCACGAGGAGCGCGAGCGCGAGGAGCGGGGCGAGCGAACGGCTGCGGATCTTCATGGGCTGGGCCTCCGGTGGTGGGAGCGCGGACGCCGTGGACGCTAGCAGGCGGGTCGGCCGCCTCCGGCCCGGATATACGGGTGACACGACACGGCAGGGTGGGCGCGCGGCGTCCGCCGAGCCGCTCCTACCAGGCGAGCCAGGCCGCCGGGTTCGCCACCAGGAGCTGCTCCACCGCGTCGCCGCGCCCGGCCGCCTCGAGCATCACGGGGATGTCGCGGATCAGGTGGTCGTAGCCGTGGCCGCCGTACGCGGTGAGCCGGTGCTTCTGGCAGATGTCCTGCGCGATGAGGGTCCGCTCGCCGAGGCCCGCATCGAGGAGCGCTTCCACGATCGCCAGCCGGCCACCGTCGTTGGGCATCCGGACGAAGGGCGCGAGCGGGTAGTAGGCGGTCTCCAGGCCGAAGCAGTCGATGCTCGGGCGGACGCCGGTCCGCGCCAGCTCCACGATCGCGGCGGGGGACGGGAGGGTCCGCTCCGTGTGCGCGATCGTCGTGCGGGAGAGGTCCGCCCCCACCGCGTCCAGCTCCCGGACGATCTCCGCAGGCGCGTCCGGATGGCGGCCGGGATGGACCATGAGCGGGGCGCCGGTCGCGCGCTGGGCACGGCCGGCGGCGCGGAGGCTCTTCCGCTCCCGGTCGGTCATCGGCCAGGAGCAGCCCACCTCCCCGATGAAGCCCGCCCGGACGGGCGTCCCCGCGGCACCCTCCTGGAGGTCACGCACGATCCGCTCCGCGATCTCCTCCTCGCTCGCCGCCTCCAGCCACTCGGGGTGGGAGCGGTGCACGTAGTAGCCCGCCCCCATGACCACGTGGACGCCCGTGGCGCGGCTGATCCGGGCGAGCGCGGCCGGGTCCCGGGCGATCCCGTCCGTGGTGGGATCGGCGATCGCGCCGCCACCGGCCGCCCGGAAGCGGGCCACCTCGGCGGTGGCCACGGCCTCCGAATCGAGGCGCAGGTTGTCCCGCACCCCCACCCACTGCTGGCGGACGTACCAGCGCGTGGCGAGGGAGACCGGCTGCTCGCCGAGCTCCCGTCCCTCGGGGGTCTCGACCGGCGTGTAGGCGACATGGTCGAGGAGGGTGAGGAGGTGCTCGTGGATGCTCGTCCGCCCGAGCGCGTCGGGCGCGACCGGGCCGAGGACGGTGCGGACGTGGTCTGCCATGTGGGCAGGATACGGCGCCGCGCCGCCCCTAGAATGCCGGGACGACCTGCGGACCTGCCGTCCGTGGGCGGAGGAGAGGGACCCCACGGATGCGGATCGAGAAGGTCGAGGGGCTGCTCATCGGGAGCGACCTGCTGGGAGCGAACTACGTCGTCCGGATCACGACGGACACCGGGATCGTGGGGATCGGCCAGTCCGGGACCTGGGGCTTCCCGGACGCCACGCAGAAGGTCGTGGAGCAGTACGCCACCTGGCTCGTGGGCCAGGATCCGCTGCGCATCGAGTTCATCCAGAGCTACCTCTACCGGATGCGCCCCTTCCGCGGGAACATCGTGTCGGGCGCGCTCTCCGCGATCGACATCGCGCTCTGGGACATCAAGGGGAAGCACTACCAGGCGCCGGTCTGGGACCTCCTCGGCGGGAAGGTCCGGGACAAGGTCCGCCTCCACCTCCTCCTCGCGGGCGGGAACCCGGACGAGATCCGGAAGAACGCGAAGATCGCCGCGGAGGATGGCTACACCGCGCTGAAGTACGACCCGCTCCAGGCGGGCTACCAGGACCAGTCGCTCGCCCGCCTCATCGAGGGCGCGCGGGATATGGCCGCGGCGGCGCGTGAGGCGGTCGGCCTGGACGTGGACCTCATCTTCGAGCTCCACCGGAAGCTCACCCCGATGCAGGGGATCGCGGTCGCGGAGGCGCTCGCGGAGTTCCGGCCGCTCTTCATCGAGGACCCGATCCAGATCGATTCCATCGTCCTCCAGGGCGAGCTCGCGAAGCGCTTCACCTTCCCGCTCGCGAACGGCGAGCGGATGAACACGATCTGGGAGTTCCGGGACATGCTCACCGCGGGTGGGCCGCAGTACGTCCGGCCGGACCTCGGCGTGGCCGGCGGGATCACCCAGGTGAAGAAGATCGCGGCGGTCGCGGAGAGCTTCCATTCCGCGCTCGTCACGCACAACTTCCAGGGCCCGCTCATCACCGCCGCCGCGATCCACGTGGACGTGAGCATCACGAACTTCATCACCCAGGAGTTCCTTGCCCTGGACGAGTCGCCGCGCCCGGCGGATGCCGTCTACCGGACCGCCTGCAAGCGGGTCGGCGGCTACATCCCCACGCCGGACTGCATCGGCCATGGCGTCACCCTGGACGAGGAGATGCTGGGCAAGGCGCAGCCGGTCTACATGCCCACGAACAGCCTCGTGAAGCTGGACGGCTCGCCGGCGCTGGCGGTCTGACGGAGGCCGCAAGGGAGAGGGGGGCGCGATCGGGATGCGCATCCGCGAGGTCCGCACGATCGCGCTCGGCTCCCAGGGCGTCCCCCCGCCCAAGGGGGTGGGGAGCGTCCTCGTCACGCCCCGGAGCGTCCTCTTCGAGCCGCAGCAGGACCGGGTCCCGGGTGGCCCGCCGATCGAGACGCTCATCGTCCAGGTCGTCACCGATGACGGCCTGACCGGTCTCGGCCAGGTCGGTGCGGCGCTCGGGCACGCCCGCTACACGATCGACCACCACCTCCGCTACTGCGTCCTCGGGGCGGACCCCTGGGACGTGGAGGTGCTCTGGGAGCGGATGTTCCGGGAGTCGATGAACTACGGGCGCAAGGGGATGGCGCTCGAGGCGATCAGCGCGATCGACATCGCGATCTGGGACATCCTCGGCAAGGCCGCGGGCGTGCCCACCTACAAGCTCCTCGGGGGCCGCACGCGCGAGCGGATCCGCTGCTACGCGAGCCGGCTCTACGCCACGGAGGATCTGGAGGCCCTCGCCGCGGAGGCGCGTGCCTTCGTGGCCGAGGGCTTCACGATGGTCAAGCAGCGCTTCGGCTACGGGCCGCGCGAGGGGCTCGCCGGGATGCGCCGGAACCTCGCCCTCATCCGGACGGTCCGCGAGGCGGTGGGCCCGGAGGTGGAGGTCGCCGCGGACGCCTACATGGGCTGGACCCCGGACTACGCGGTCCGGATGATCCGGATGCTCGAGGACGCGGGGCTCGATCTCGCCTGGGTGGAGGAGCCGCTCATCCCGGACGACCACGAGGGCTACGCCCGCGTGAAGGCGGAGGTCCGGACGCCGATCTCCGGCGGGGAGCACGAGTTCACCCGCTACGGCTTCCGCCAGCTGATCGAGCGGCGGAGCGTGGACATCCTCCAGCCGGACGTGAACCGCTGCGGCGGGATCACCGAGGCACAGAAGATCTGGGCGCTCGCCGCGGCCCACGACCTGCCGGTCGTCCCGCACGCCGGCCAGATGCACAACCACCATCTCGTCATGGCGCACCTGAACAGCCCCTTCGCGGAGTACTTCCCGCCGCCCGCGCCGGACGCTCCGCCGGATCCCAACGAGACCTTCTGGCGCGTCTTCCGGGGCGACCCGCTCCACGAGGGCGGCTTCGTCAGCCTGAACGAGACGCCGGGGCTGGGGATCGAGCTGAACGAGGAGACCGTGGCCCGCTTCCGGCTCCCGTGACCCTTTCGGCGCACGACCCCCGCTACCCGCTCGGGGAGGTGGACGCCTCCGGGCTGCTCGATCTGGGGGACGGGGACCGGATCTGGTGGGAGGCGAGCGGCGCACGGGACGGGACCCCCGCGGTCGTCCTCCACGGGGGTCCGGGCGGCGGCTGCAGCCCCGGCGCGCGGCGCTTCTTCGACCCGGCCGCCTACCGTCTCATCCAGGTGGACCAGCGGGGCTGCGGCCGGAGCCTGCCGAACGTGGCCGATCCCACGGTCAGCCTCGCGCGGAACGAGACCGGGCAGCTGGTGGCCGACCTCGAGCAGCTGCGCGCGCACCTCGGCGTGGAGCGCTGGCTCCTCTACGGCGGATCGTGGGGCTCCACCCTTGCGCTCGCCTACGCGCAGCGCCACCCGGAACGGGTCCGGGCGGCGGTGATCATCCTCCCCACCACGGGCCGGCGCGCGGAGACCGACCTCCTCACCCGTGGGCTGGGGATGATCTTCCCCGAGGCGTACGCGCGGTTCCTGGCGGGCGTTCCCGAGGCCGAGCGTGACGGTGATCTCGCCGCCGCCTACGCGCGTCTCCTCGACAGCCCGGACCCCGCCGTCCGCGAGCGCGCGGCGCGCGACTGGTGCGACTGGGAGGCCGCGATCGTGCCGTCATCGCCGCCGTACCGTGGCTTCGCGGACCCGGACTTCCGGATGACCTTCGCCCGGCTCGTCACCCACTACTGGTCGAACGGCTGCTTCGTGGACGATGACGAGCTCCTCCGGGGCGCGCGACGGCTGGCCGGGATCCCGTGCACGCTGATCGCCGGGTCGCTCGACCTCGGGAACCTCGCCGGGACGCCCTGGCTCCTCCACGAAGCCTGGCCGGGGAGCGAGCTGGTCATCGTGGATGACGCAGGCCACGACGCGGTGAACGGCGGGATGCCCGGCGCGATCGTCCGGGCGACGGACCGCTACCGGGAGATCGCCTAGCCCGTCGGAAGACGCCGCGATCAGTCGGGGAGGCCGAGCAGGCTCTCCGTGCCGAGATCCGCGAGGAGGAGGTCGAGCTCGCCGATGAGCGCCGGGTCGCTCCCCGAGGGCGAGCGCAGCCGGGTGGAGCGCACGATCCCGCGCCGGTGGAGGAGCTCCAGCTGGAGCGAGAAGAAGGTGTCCATATCCCGCGTCGCGAGGGCGATGAGGGGGAGGTGCCGCGCGAAGAGCCGGCGACCCTCGTCCAGGTCGCCCCGGTCGTGCAGCCGCTGGATCGCCACGAAGAGCTCGGCCATCGCGACGCCGGGGACCGTCCCGTCCGCGCCGCGCCGCAGCTCGTGCCAGAAGTCGATCCCGCCCGCGCCCCCGAGGAGCGCGACCCCGGCCCGGTCGAGCGGCGCGATCCGGCCCACCTTGGGGGCGGGCGGGAGCGCCTCGATCTTCAGGGCGCAGACCTGGGGGACCTCGCGGGCGATCCGGGCGAGGAGCTCGGGGGACATCGTGGTGCCGGTGAAGCCGGGCGCGTCCTGGACCACGATCGGGACGCCCGCCTCGCGGCCGATCGCGGCGTAGTAGGCGGCGATCCCGTCCGGGGTCGGTGAGGCGACGGCGCCGGGCGGCGTGACCATCAGGTGGGTCGCCCCCGCGGCCACCGTGTCCAGGGCCCGGCCGACGGCAGCGCGCGTGCTGTTCGCCCCGCACGCGGCAAGGACGGGAAGCCGGCCGGCGACCGCATCCGCGACCACGCGGACGAGGCTGTCGCGCTCGCGGTCCGTATGCCGGACGATATCGCTGCCAAAGCCGATCCCGACCGCGCTCACCCCGGTCCAGACGAGATGGTCCGCCTGGCGGGCGAGGTCGTCCACGGCGATCCGCTCGTCCGCGTCGTAGGGGGTGACGAGGATCGGGGTGATGCCGCGGAGGGGGTCGGGGCGGGTCGCGTCCATCGCCGGAGGGTGACAGGGCGCGCGGGTGGCCGCAAGCGCGGGCGCGCGACCCGGGCAGGGTCGCCTTGACGCTCGGCTGCCGGGCGCGCCACGATCGGCAGCGCGGGATCCCGGCGCATGCCGGAGACGCTGACGGGGGGCCGATGGGACGGGGGGAGAACGAAGGAGACCGGTCCGGGCCGGTGCGCGCGTCCGATCCCGCTGCGGCGGCCGCGACGTGGGCGCTCTACGGACGACATGCGGAGCTCTTCGCGGCGGGCGGGCCGAGGCTGGCGATCCACCGCTCGGCCGGGACCTTCGCGGCGTTCGCGGGTGCCCCGCACGGGGAGCTGAACCAGGCGGCGATCTTCGGGCCGGCGCAGGCGGACGAGGTCCGGGCGCTCGTCGCGTTCATCGCGGGGAGCCGTCTCCCGGCGCTCGTGGGGCGCTCGCTCGGCGCGCCGGAAGAGAGGGTGGCACCGCTCGTGGCGGCCGGGTTCCGGAGGCTTCCGGACCGGGAGCTCCTCTTCGCCGCGGAGGAGCTCCCGCCGGTGCGCCCGAGCCCCTTCGCGATCCGCGCGATCCGGACGGCCGCGGACGTGGCGGCGCTCCGGCCGATCGCGCACGAGATCCACGGCTACGCGCCGGAGCTCTCGGACGCCTTCCTCGGGTGGCGCGCCGTCGCGGGGGATCCGCTCTCCGGCTGGCTCGCGTGGGACGGGCCCGAGGCGATCGCTGCGGCCTTCGTCACGCGTCTCGGACGGACGCTCGGGCTGTGGAACGTGATGACCGCCGGCGCGCACCAGGGACGGAAAGCCGGATCGGCGGTCGTGCGGACGGCGCTCCGCGAGGCGGCAGCAGCAGGATCGGAGCCGATCGAGCGGATCGTCTTCTGGGCCTCCCCGGCCGGCGGCCCCTTCTATGCCTCGCTCGGCTTCCGGGGGATCGACACGCTGGAGGCGTGGGTCCTGGACGCGCCGGACTGAGGGTCACCCGGGTCGCCGCGCGGCGCAGGCCCTCTACCCCACGTTCGCGCCGATCGCCCGGCCGATGAGGAAGGTGACGAGCGCCGCGGCTCCGCCGAGCGCCATCTGGCGGATGCCGAGCGGGAGCCACGGCCGGAGGGTGAGCCGGCTCACCCCGACGCCGAGGATGAAGAGCGCGACGAGGGAGATCGTGATGCTCCCGAAGAAGGCCGGGTCGCCGCTGAGGACGAGGAAGGGGAAGAGGGGGATGAGGGCCCCCGCCACGAAGGAGAGGAAGGAGCTGATCGCGGCCGCCCAGGGTCCGCCGATCGCCTTCGGGTCGAGGCCGACCTCGTCGCGCATCATCGCCTCGAGCCGCCGCTCGGGATGGGCGAAGAGCGTGGCCACGATCGAGCGCGCCTCATCCTCCGTGAAGCCGCGCTCCTGCCAGATCCGCTCCAGGATCGCGCGCTCCCCCGGCTCGTCCTCGGCGAGCTGGCGCATCTGGAGCCGGCGCTGCGCATCGAAGAGCTCGTGCTGGGACTTCACGGAGACGTACTCGCCCACGGCCATCGAGAAGGCGCCCGCGAGGAGGCCCGCGATGCCGGCGATGACGATCGTCGCGTTGTCGGACGAGGCTCCCGCCACGCCCATGACGAGGGCGAGGTTGCTGACGAGGCCGTCGCTCCCGCCGAAGACGGCCGGCCGGAGGAAGGCGGTGGCCCGGCTCTCGTGGGGCGATCCGGGCTCCGGGATCCTGCTCCATGCGCGGAGCCG
>Ga0075473_10000939_pt1 | contig 12326 bp, 10 predicted proteins | sample DEB19_08_DNA_FD_76340 | JGI IMG/M metagenome (GOLD analysis project Ga0075473, IMG submission 76340) | Aqueous microbial communities from the Delaware River and Bay under freshwater to marine salinity gradient to study organic matter... | ecosystem: Environmental > Aquatic > Marine > Coastal ... | reverse complement strand
AGGGTTTCCGAGACCTGCTGGCAGGTGCACATGCCATGGACATGCATTTCAAGCGCGCACCGCTGGAGAAAAATTTGCCAATCCGTTTGGCATTGCTTGACCTGTGGTATCGAAATTTTCATGGCTTCACCAGCCGCAATGTGGCCCCCTATTACCGGGGTCTTCGCCGAATGCCGGCGTACCTGCAGCAGCTTGAAATGGAAAGCAACGGTAAATCGGTGGATCTTGATGGCCAGCGCTTGCCCTACCAGACGGCACCCGTGATTTGGGGTGAACTTGGTGCCAATGGTCAGCATGCTTATTTCCAGTTGTTGCACCAGGGAACAGATGTCATTCCGGTGGAGTTTCTGGTGGTTAAGAAAGCGACGCACGGGCTGGAGATCCAACACCGTATCACATTGGCCAATGCCCTGGCGCAGTCACGTGCCCTGATGATGGGACAAGCAGAAAGTGACGGGCACCGTCATATGCCGGGCAATCGCCCCAGTACCACGCTGATGCTCGATGAACTGTCGCCTGCCAGTCTGGGTGCCTTGATCGCACTCTATGAGCACAGGGTATTTGTCAGTGGTGCACTCTGGGGGATCAACAGTTTTGATCAATGGGGTGTGCAACTTGGCAAGGTCATGGCCAACGATATGACGGGCCGCTTGCAAACTGGGGACATGGATCGTCTCGATGCCTCCAGCGCAGGACTGCTGAAAAGACTTCGTACGTGAGTATGGCTCAATAAAAAACCCCGCAGCACCAAGCACTGCGGGGTTTTTGAAAAGGAGGGTTTGATGCCTCCTTAATCGTGGGGCGATTACATGCCCATGTCGCCCATACCACCCATGCCGCCAGGCATGGCGGGAGCCGGAGCCTCATCCTTGGGGGCCTCAGCCACCATGCACTCGGTGGTCAACATGAGCGAAGCCACAGAAGCGGCGTTTTGCAGAGCAGTGCGGGTCACCTTGGTGGGATCCAGAATACCCATCTCGATCATGTCGCCATAGGTGTCATTGGCAGCATTGAAGCCATAGTTGCCTTTGCCTGCCAGCACGGCATTGACCACCACGCTGGGTTCGCCACCGGCGTTGAAGACGATTTCACGCAGCGGGGCTTCAATGGCCTTGAGCACCAGTTTGATACCAGCGTCTTGATCATGGTTCTCACCCTTGATGTCGCCAGCAGACTGGCGTGCGCGCAACAGGGCTACGCCACCGCCGGCCACAATGCCTTCTTCCACAGCAGCGCGGGTAGCGTGCAGCGCATCTTCAACACGTGCTTTCTTTTCCTTCATCTCGACTTCGGTAGCAGCGCCCACCTTGATCACGGCAACACCACCGGCTAACTTGGCCACGCGCTCTTGCAGTTTCTCACGGTCGTAGTCGCTGGTGGCTTCTTCGATCTGCACGCGGATTTGCTTGACGCGGGCTTCAATGTCAGGTGCAGCGCCATTGCCGTCGATGATGATGGTGTTTTCCTTACCCACTTCAACGCGCTTGGCCTGGCCCAGGTCAGCCAGGGTCACTTTTTCCAGGGACAAGCCAACTTCTTCAGCAATCACTTTGCCGCCCGTCAGGATGGCAATGTCTTCCAGCATGGCTTTGCGGCGGTCGCCGAAGCCAGGGGCCTTGACGGCAGTGACCTTGAGAATGCCACGAATCGTGTTCACCACCAGGGTCGCCAGGGCCTCGCCCTCGACGTCTTCAGCGATGATCAGCAGGGGACGACCCGCTTTGGCAACCGCTTCCAGGGTCGGCAACAGGTCACGAATGTTGGAAACCTTCTTGTCGTACAACAGGACAAAGGGGTTATCCAGAATGGCGGCCTGCTTCTCAGGGTTGTTGATGAAATATGGCGACAGGTAGCCGCGGTCGAACTGCATGCCTTCAACCACATCCAGCTCGTTTTGCAGGCTCTTGCCGTCTTCCACGGTAATAACGCCTTCCTTGCCAACCTTGTCCATGGCGTCAGCAATGATCTGGCCAATGGAAGCGTCGCTGTTGGCAGAGATCGAACCAACTTGGGCGATTTCTTTGGAGGTGGTGGTGGGCTTGGAGGCCTTTTTCAGTTGCTCGATCAGGGCAGCAACGGCCTTGTCGATGCCGCGCTTCAGATCCATCGGGTTCATGCCGGCGGCGACGAACTTCATGCCTTCACGCACGATAGCCTGGGCCAGCACGGTGGCGGTGGTGGTGCCATCACCCGCATTGTCAGAAGTTTTGGAAGCGACTTCCTTGACCATCTGAGCGCCCATGTTTTGCAGCTTGTCTTTCAGCTCAATCTCTTTGGCAACTGACACGCCGTCCTTGGTAACAGTGGGGGCGCCAAACGAGCGCTCGAGCACCACATTGCGGCCTTTGGGGCCCAAGGTAACCTTGACGGCATTGGCCAGAATATTTACGCCTTCGACCATGCGATGACGGGCTTCCCCGCCGAAAACTACATCTTTAGCAGCCATTTCTTACTACTCCAAAATACGATATTAAAAAATTGGGGAATTGAAAAAGCAGGTGATTACTTTTCAACCACGGCAAAGAGGTCTTCCTCTTTCATGACCAGGAGTTCGTCACCACTGACCTTGACCGTTTGGCCGCTGTATTTGCCAAACAGCACGCGGTCACCGACCTTGACGTTCATCGCTACAAGTTCGCCCTTATCGTTCTTTCTGCCAGGACCAACGGCAAGCACCTCGCCTTGGTCAGGTTTCTCGGCGGCGCTGTCAGGAATGACGATGCCGGAGGCAGTTTTGGTTTCGTTCTCTACGCGTTTGACAATCACGCGATCGGCCAGGGGGCGCAGTTTCATTAGGACTCTCCTTGAAGTTGAGACGTTTCAGATAAATCAACACAATGACACCGGCCTTGAAACCGGTGCTTTGAACAACTGATGATCAGAGTGTTAGCACTCGAATCCAGTGAGTGCTAATGATATAGCCTTTTGGCTTGGTTTCAAGTCTTCGCCCAAAAAGAGTCAGTGTGGGTCAAACGATTTCTTATTCCACAATATGGAAAAAATCCTTTCAATCCCGCTTGTGCAAGCTGGGGAGATTGGATCAGAGCGTGCTAACTAGTTGAAAGCAATTGAATTTCTTATAGCCGTCTACATGACGGGCCATCAAGCCAGCAGGTCCAACAGGGTTCTGGCGACCACCTTGGTTGCCCGCCGCAGGTCCTCCAGTGCCAGGCGCTCATCGGCACGCTTGGCATGAGACTCCAGCACGGTTCTGGGACCGGCACCATAGATAACGCCGGGGATGCCGCGCTCAACATAGAGCCGGACATCGGTGTAAAGCGGGGTACCAACGGCGGGGATAGGTTCTCCAAAAACTTGCTGACCGTGCTTCTGAAGGGCCTCAACCAGCGGGGCATTGCCTTTCAAGGGCACCATGGCGTTGGCCAGCAAAATCCTTCGAACAGAAACCTTGAGCTGGTTGCCGCCACGCGGGGGCTTGAAGCTTGCAGCAGCCTGATTGATGAGGGACCGAATATCTGATTCAACCTCCTCTGGATTTTCTTCCGGGATCATCCGTCGATCGAGTTTAAACACAACCTTGCCAGGAAGCACATTGGTATTGGTACCGCCAACAATCTGACCCACATTTAAGTAAGGGTGATTGATGCCTTCTACATGGGAGGTGATTTGCTTGTATTGCGCATTGAGCTGGTACAAGGATTGCAGAATATGGACAGCGCCTTGCAGCGCATCAATACCTGAATCAGGAATGGCTGCATGGGCCATTTCACCCTGAACGGTCACCTCCAGTTGAAGACACCCATTGTGTGCGGTGACAACCTGATAACTAAAGCCAGCAGCCATCATGAGGTCTGGTTTGGTGAGCTGGTGCGAAAGCAACCAGCCAGGGCCTAGTTCACCACCGAATTCTTCGTCGTAGGTGAAATGCAGCTCTACCGCCCCCCTGAGCGGCAAGCCGAGTGATTCAAGCGCTCGGACCGCAAAGGTGTAGGTTGAAAAATCACATTTGCTGACTGCTGCAGCTCGTCCAAAGAGTTGACCATCCACGATGTCACCGGCGTAGGGATCGTGAGTCCAACCTTCGCCGGGCGGCACCACATCACCATGCGCATTCAGTGCGATGGTCTTACCATCGCCATACTTGCGCCGCACAATCAGATTGGTAATGGATTGCAGCCCATGGTCTTTGACCAACTGGGTGGGAACAGGATGCTTTTCAGCGTCAAAACCAAAATCATGTAAGAGGTCGGTGGTGCGATCGGCATGCGGTGCGTTGTTGCCGGGTGGCGTATCGGTAGGTACCTTAACCAGCGCCTGAAGAAAGCGTACCTGTTCATCAAAGTGAGCATCAACCCAGGCATCCAGAGCCTGATAATTGTTCTGTGGATTCATGACAATTCTTCACAAAGTTGGTTGATCAGGTGGCTAAAAGCCTGCACGCACAAATCTGCATCGTTGTTAGTGATGGATTCAAGCGGGTTATGGCTGATGCCGGCATTGAGACCGCGCACAAACAGCATGGCCTGGGGCATGATGTCATGAAGTTTCATGGCATCGTGACCAGCGCCGCTCGGCAGCCGTACCTGTGGCAGGCCGAGTGAATCCACGGCGCGTTCCCAGCGCAGCTGCCAGTCAGTAGAAGAAGGCGCGGCGGCGGCACGCATGGTCTGCTCCAGATTGAAACTCAGACCGCGGCGTTGGCAAATCCGATCTAGCTCGGCCAGAACATCGTTGGCGCAGGCATCGCGCACCTCATCGGTGGTGGCGCGAATATCCAGGCTGAATCTGCAGCGACCCGGCACGACATTGATGGAGCCGTTGGGGACGTCAAGCAAGCCCATGGTTCCCACCAGGTTAGGCTGCGATGCGGCGCGCTTCTCGAGATAAATCAAAAGCTCAGCCACACCGCTGGCAGCATCCCTGCGCATCGCCATCGGTGTCGTTCCGGCATGGCTGGAAGTCCCAAGAACCTCTCCGACGTAACGGACGCTGCCATTGATCGAAGTGACAATACCCAGTGGGGCATCGAGCTGATTCAAGACCGGGCCCTGCTCGATATGCACCTCCACAAAGCCCAGATAGTTTTGCGGGTTGCGGCGAATTTTGGCGATGTCCTCCACATGCAAACCGGCATGCGCCATCGCCTCGCGCATGGACGCTCCTTCAGAATCCAGCTGATCTAACCAGTTGAAATCAAACTGGCCGGTCAGTGCGCTGGACCCAAGGAAGGTGGCCTTGTAGCGCTGACCTTCTTCCTCGGCAAAAGCAACCACCTCAAGGCCAAAAGGGAGGCGCCTATTTTGCCGAGCAAGTTCGCGCACGCAGACCATGGGTACCAAGATGCCTAGACGGCCATCGTATTTGCCGCCATTGCGCACCGTGTCATAGTGGCTGCCGGTCAGTAGGTAAGTACCTTGGGCAGAGGGGTCTGGGTGATAGCGTGCCACCACATTACCCACCGCATCCATAGTGACCTCGTCAAAACCACACGCATCGCGCATCCAGCGGCTTATTTGCTGGGCACAGGCGCGGTGAGCATCCGTCAGATAAGTGACCGTCAGTTCGCCGCGTTCTGCGTAGCCCGGATCGGTAAACTGGGCGAGTTGCTCTGCCCAGTCCCAGACCTGATTCCCTAGGGCCGGCTCAATGCCAAACCTGTCGTTAAGCCGGATTTCGGCAATTCGGTGAATATTGCGAAGTGCTTCAGCAAGCTCAAAATCGGGGTGAAAGTTGAGCCGGCGCTCGAAAGTCGCGATGATTTCTGCCTTGCTCAGGCCGATGCCTCTGGGGCCGCGTACCGCCAGGATGAATGGAAAATTGAATTTGGCGTTGTACTGGGCATTGAGACGCTGGATCCGCTCGAACTCTTCAGCTGTGCAGGCGCTCAGTCCCGCTTTTGATTGTTCATTGCTTGACTCGGCGGTCAATGACTTGGCAATCATGGCCTTGCCGGCCAACTCGGGGTGGGCACGAATCAGGGCAAGCTGAGCGTCCTTGCCGCAATCCCGTACCACCTCGACCATTGCGTGTTGAAGCTGCGCAAAACTGACGAATGGCCGATGCCGTGTTGCTTGTTCGGCAATCCATGGGGAGTGCTCATAGATGCCCTCAAGTAGTCTGACAAACTCTGTTGGGCTGGCGGTATTGAGCTGGTCCAATGTCGGTTGCATGTGGGTCAGCTCCAGATGAAGGCATTACCCTCATCAAAGGGATGCTGGGTTTTCCAGTGGCGTGCGACGTCAATGCGGCGCGTCACCCAGACATGTTCATGCTTTTCGATATGGTCGAGAAATCGCTGCAATGCCACGATCCGACCGGGTCGGCCGAGCAGGCGGCAGTGCATGCCAATACTCATCATGCTGGGGCGCTCCTGACCCTCGGCATAGTGGGTGTCAAAGGCGTCGCGCAAATACTCAAAAAATTCCTGACCGTGGCTGAAGCCCTGTGGCAAGGCGAATCGCATGTCATTGCAATCCAAGGTGTAGGGCACTACAAGGTGGGGAGCCAGCGCGCCATCGGACTTTTTGACCTGCAACCAGAAGGGGAGATCGTCACCGTAGTAATCACTGTCATATTCAAAACCGCCATAGTCAGCCACCAGGCGACGCGATTGTGGGCTGTCTCGTCCGGTGTACCAGCCCAAAGGGCGAGCACCCGTCAGCTTTTCAATGGCTTCCATGCCGAGGCGCATATGCTCGCGCTCAGTGGCTTCATCCAGGGTCTGATAATGGATCCAACGCCAGCCATGACAGGCAATTTCATGCCCAAGTTCTTTGAAGGCGGCACTCACTTCCGGACAGCGTTGCATGGCCATGCCAACGCCAAACACAGTCAGAGGAAGCTTGCGACGTTCAAATTCTCTGAGGATGCGCCAAACACCCACACGTGAGCCGTATTCATAAATGCTTTCCATGCTCAAGTGTCTGGCGTCAAATGCAGGCGGATTAAACATTTCCGACAGAAACTGTTCGCTGCCGGGGTCTCCGTGCAGAACCGAGTTTTCTCCGCCTTCCTCATAATTCAGGACAAACTGAACTGCCACCCGAGCCTTGCCAGGCCAATTGGCCTGCGGCGGGTTAGGGCCATGGCCGTACAGGTCGCGCGGGTAATTTGCTGGAGATTTCATGGTTGTTAGAAAAACGCTTTGAGGGCTAATCTAGAGGGCCGGGGGGTGTGGGTTTGAGATTAAGGGCCGGAGATTAAGGTTGGAAGAATTAGGGTCAGGGCCTGCTGCTGGTCTGGGCCCAGCGGCCTAGCAGAGACCGTTCGGCCTCAGTGATACCGTTCGCATTGTTCAGCGGCATGGCGCGTGTGACGACCACCTGCTGGTAAATCAAGGGGGCATGGGACTGCAGTGCCTGCTCTGAATCCAGGCGAATGTTTTTGCTGGCCAATTGTGCGTTGTGGCACGTCACGCAATGTTTTTCGACAACAGGCCTGACTTCAGCAATCGAGGGAGGTGTATTAGAAATGGGAGCAACCTGACTTGGTGATGGCGCAATCCAGGCAGCGACAACGACAAGCATGACGACCCCTAACGCCGGATAGAAAAAATTCGTGATGCCTTGATGTTTCAGCAGGAAAAACTGCCGGATAAATACACTGGCCAACATGATCAGGAACAGAACGGCCCAGTTGTATGGGTGGTTGTAAGTCATGCTGTAGTGATTGGACAGCATTGCGAACAAGACCGGCAGCGTGAAGTAGGTGTTGTGGACGCTGCGCTGCTTTCCTTGCTGGCCATGGATGGGGTCAGGTGTCTGACCTGACTTCATGGCTGCGATGACTTTGCGTTGACCGGGAATGATCAGAAAAAAGACATTGGCACTCATGATGGTGGCCATCATGGCCCCTACCAGCAGAAAGGCGGCACGTCCGGCAAAAAGGTTGCATGCCGTCCAGGTCGCGGCAAGCACATAGCCCGCCACCAATAGTCCAAGCATTCGTTCGCTGCCAGCCCGTTGCCCCAAAAACCGGCAGAGCAAGTCATAGACCACCCAGCCAGCCACCAGAAAGGCCAGCGCCAAAAGCGCGGCAGTGGTGGGCGTCATATCCAACACTTTGCGATCGATCAGGTAGGTCTCCGGATGCAGCAGATACATCAGGGAGAACAGGGCAAATCCAGAAAGCCAGGTGCTGTAGGACTCCCAGTAAAACCAGTGAAGTTGCTCGGGCAACTTCTGCGGCGCCAGCATGTATTTTTGCGGGTTGTAGAAGCCGCCGCCATGAACGGCCCATAATTCACCAGTGACGCCTTGTTTCAGCAAGGCCTCGTCTTGTGGTTTATGCAGGCTGTTGTCGAGCCAGACAAAGTAAAACGATGCGCCTATCCAGGCAATGGCCACGATGACATGAAGCCATCGCAGTAGCAGATTGATCCAATCGAGAACATAGGGGAACAGAGTTTCCATCTGTAAGTCCATGTGTTCTCAATGCCACGGCGGATGCTGCAAAGAGAGTTGTGCCGCGCCCCAACTGGGAGTGACCGCTGCGGCGAAAAATCATGAGCCCCGGTAAGTAGAGTAGCTCCAGGGTGTTGCAAGCAGGGGGACATGGTAATGCTGACTGGCATCAGCCACACCAAATCGCAAGGTCACCACGTCCAGAAAGGGGGGCGAAGACTGGGGCATTCCCTGAGACAAAAAATAGTCAGCCAGGTGGAAATCAAGCTCGTAGTTCCCCGTCTGGAGGGCCTCGCCTTCGAGCAGGGGCTGATCACAGCGCCCGTCATGGTTGGTGCGCCGCGTTGTCAAGAGGGATCTGTTGCCTTCGACCACCCTGAACAGTGAGACCGCTATTCCCCGCCCGGGTTGGCCCGAGGCAGTGTCTAGAACATGCGTTGTAAGGCGTCCCATGGTCTGTTCAATTCGTTGAGCTGATTGGCTTAGCTGGGATGGGCTGTTATTCAAGCGCTTTGCGAACCCCGGTGCGCCCAGGCCGTGGTGCGTTTTTCGATCCATGAAAAAATTTCGTACATCACCATCGCCATGACGCCAATGGTCACCAGTCCGGCGAAGGCCAGGGACATTCTTTGTTGGCTGCCTGCGGTCTGCATCAAATAACCAATGCCTGAGTCGCCAGCAGTCATTTCAGCCAGTACCGTCCCCACAAATGCCAGAGTAATTGCAATTTTCAGCGAGCCATAAAAGTAGGGCATGGAGCGAGGCAGGCCGACCTTCATCAGGACATCCCAACGCCTGGCGCCCAGCACCCGCAGTACATCCTCAAGCTCAGGCTCCATCGTGGCAAGCCCAGTCGCAATATTTACCGTGATTGGAAAAAAGGAAATCAGAAAGGCCGTCAGGATGCCTGGTCCAAGCCCGATGCCAAACCAGACTACCAAAATCGGGACCACGGCGGCCTTGGGTACAGCATTGAAGGCCACCATCAGCGGATACAAGGCGGTGTACGCCATGCGCGAGCTGCCGATCAGGAAACCCAGCAGTACGCCCACCACGATAGACACGCCAAAACCTAGCATGGTGACCCACAAAGTCTTCCAGGCGGCCTGTAACAAGGGCTCACGAAATTCACCAAATTGCAGGCTGATCTCACTGGGTGACGGGAATATGTACTCGGGAATACTGAGAATCCGAACAATCAGCTCCCAAAGAAGCAGGGTGGCTGCAAGCACAATCAACGGGGACAAACGCTCAAGAGTCTTCTGTTTCATGTCGCAATACCTGAGCTCATCTTATTGGGGTAATGAATTGCCGGACTTGCGCATGGCACCAATATGACCGCGCAACTCATGAACAATGTCAGTGAATTCCGGGGTGTACGTGATTTCCAGATCGCGCGGGCGTGGCAGGTTGATCTCTCGGCTCACAACAAAACGGCCGGGACTTCTGCTCATGCAATAAACCTTGTCGGCCAGAAAAACGCTCTCCCGCAAATCGTGTGTCACCAGAATAACATTGAACTTCTGGGCGGCATGCAAATCACGCAGGGTGCACCATAACTCTTCCCGCGTAAAAGCATCCAGAGCCCCGAAGGGCTCATCAAGCAGCAGCATTTTGGGTTCATGAATCAGGGCGCGGCAAATGCTGGCGCGCTGCTGCATACCGCCCGAAAGCTCCCATGGGTATTTGTCTTCGTAGCCCCCCAGGCCCACACTTTGCAGCAGGCGGCGTGCACGGTCTTCATACTCGGCACGCTTTTCGCGAAACTGGCTGCGGTAGGGCTCGACTATTTCCAGCGGCAGCAGCACATTGTTGACCGTGCTGCGCCAAGGCAGCAGACTGGGTGCCTGAAAGGCCATGCCGCTTATTTTCAGCGGTCCTGTTACAGGTTCACCACCAATCTGGATGGTGCCCTTGCTGGGCATCTTCAGACCGGTGGTCAGTTTCATGAAGGTCGACTTGCCGCAACCCGAGGGGCCCACGATGGCGATGAACTCGCCTTCTTCCACCTGAAGGGAAATATCCTCTACGGCGAAATTTCCCTGAGCCAGTAACTCCTCGTTGTAGGCAAGCCAAACATTACGAAAGTCGACAAATGCCATGTTTGCTTTCAGCGCAGGGGCATCACTTCTTGCGGGCTGGCAGGATGTTGAGTTCCGCTTTGGAGGGCAACAATTTATCAGTCCAGACGTCATTGACATTGACGCGGGTCTTGGTGTTGAAGGCATCGGACACCTGGGACGCCATCATGGCGATGCGCCCGGGGACCACCTGACCAAAGCCCTCCTTGTAGGCATCGGGGCTGGCGACAACTGCATCGATCGCCAAGCGCAAACGACGTTTTTCAAGCTCGACATTGATGATGCCGTCGCGCTCTTTGAGATAGGCTACTGCAGGATCAGGACTGCTCATCACTTCCTTGGCCCCTTTGGCGAAGGCGCTTAAAAAGGCGGTGACAGCCTTGGGATTTTCCTTGATCAGTTTGGGGCTGGCGATGATCACATTGCCGTACAACTTGACCCCATTTTCAGCATAAGGCAAGGTGACAATGTCCTGGCTTTTTACCCCGCGAGCTTCCAGATTGAGAATGGAGGTGAAGGAAAACCCTGTGATGGCATCGACATCACCGCGTGCCAACATGGTTTCACGCAGGGGCGGATCCATGCTGACCCATTGCACATTCCCAACATTGTTGGCTTTGGCAAAAATGGGAAAGGCGCGGCGTCCGGCATCAAACCCCGGGGCGCCCAGTTTCTTGCCGTTCAGATCCGTGGGTTTGGTGATGCCGCTTTTTTTCAAGGCCATGACTGCGGCAGGCGTGTTGTTGTAAACCATCATCACGCCAATAGGCTTGTTGGGCGCATCTGGGTTGTTGGCGTGAAATTCCATCAGCGCCGCCATGTCGGCAAAGCCCATGTCATAGGAGCCGGAGGCAACCCGGGTGACGGTTCCGCCCGATCCGTTGCCAGCATCGATTTGCACATTCAACCCGGCGTCCTTGTAATAGCCCTTGCTGGCACTGGCCAGGAACAGGGCAGCAGGGCCCTCAAAGCGCCAATCAAGCTGAAATTTGATTGGGGTTTGGGCGAAGGAAAAAAAACTGGTCGTCGCGAGACCGGCGATCAGGCTGGCACGTAGAAATTTGGTGATTAAGTACATGGGACCCCCTCGAAAGACTGAATAGGTAAATTACTTTTTGATAAAGACAAGAGAATTGTTCAATTCTAAATTCGCGGCGACTCTTCAGAAGCCTAATATATTGGCAATCCCATTGCCCGACGTCTGTATCCACGTCCGGGGAAACCCTAGGTCGCAACACATCGCGAAAGTTCGTTCCAGGGTTATCTTTAGATGCCAAAAGCTCTGAAGGCGGAATTACAGTCTGGCCAAGCTAAATCCGCCCTATATTCAGCAGGTGCCAACCCGTCAACACTTTTTACGACCGCTAACCGACCACTGGTGGCTTCGGCTGGTCCTGGCGCTGGCTGTGTGCAGCGCGCTAGGCGGGTTGGATGCCTGGCATCGCCCCCCATCGCCTGCCCAGGCATCACCCGTCTGGCCATTGAATGCGCCCTTGCAGGTGGAGTCGCTAAAACTCGATGCACAGGGTGCGATCCCCATGCCCGCAGCGACACCCTCGGCTCACGCAAGTGCCTTGCTGGCCATGCCGCCGGATCATCCGGCAGCAGTCGTGGCTTTCTGGTTTGCCGGGTCTCGGGAAAGTGGTGCCGATGTGCAAATTGTCAGCTCACAATTTTTGCGCAAGACACAAGTTTGGACTGCCGCAGAAGTGGTTGTTAACCGCTGGCAGTCTGCCGAGGAGCTGGGTCATGGTTTACGCCGCCTTGGCAATCCGGTAGCCTGGCTGGACCGTCACGGTGACATTCACCTCTATGTGGTGGCGACTGGCTTGGGGGGGTGGGCTGCCAGCCGTATCCTGCACCTGAAACAGGCCGGAAGCAG
>Ga0075473_10000936_pt1 | contig 12356 bp, 10 predicted proteins | sample DEB19_08_DNA_FD_76340 | JGI IMG/M metagenome (GOLD analysis project Ga0075473, IMG submission 76340) | Aqueous microbial communities from the Delaware River and Bay under freshwater to marine salinity gradient to study organic matter... | ecosystem: Environmental > Aquatic > Marine > Coastal ... | reverse complement strand
TAATCATCGTCTCAAGATTCATCTTTGGAAGTTCCACATAATGAGTTTCTTTCGCAAACTTATCCACAAGATCCTGAGACTTCTCATCAAAAGAACGTGAAGTCTTGGAAGTTAGTTCATCATTGTTAGTTTCTCCGTGTTTATCACTTGCTTCCTGACCGAAACCATCACCATTCGGTGCTTCCATAGATTTATTCAGGTCCTCATCACCAAAAGATTCACCATCAGTTTGAGATTGACCCTGAGAGTCCTGTTCCAGTTCAGTCTTGTTATTCCCGTCAGTCTCTCCCTCCTGAGAAGAAGAGTTCTGTTGAGGAGTTTCTACTTCCTCACCACCAGGATCAGACATTTCATCCCCATCACCAGGAGTAGGCATAGAGTCTACCTTTTTACGTTTGTATTTCACAAACTCAGTGATCTCACGGGCAAGTTTCAGCACATCATCAAGAGTTTCAGTCTGAGAAGCACGAGTCAGAAACTCATTCTCTTCATCGTTGAAACAGATATTATGAAATGCACCAATCTTGTAATATAGATTGATTCGGTCAATGAAAGTCAGTTCATCCAGATTCTCTTCCTTGGTTGAGAAGAAGTCATCGTTGTTAAGTTCATTATAACCATTGTAGAAAGTCCTGGAAAGACCAGGATACTTCTTCTTCATCAGACGTTCTACACGAACATCCTCAAGAACATTCACGAAATCTTTAGGGACTTCAGGATAATCAACAGTCCAGTCGATATTATCAGTAAAAAGTGCGTGTCCTACTTCATGACCTACCAGAAGGTCATAAACGGTCGCAGATGCCTTATCCCAAGTCGGAAGAGTCAACACACGACGATCCACATCGAACATTGCCGTGGGAACTTTCTTGTGCTCGATAATAAGATTCTCAGTTGCCAGACATTTGGCAAGAGAACCTTTGACTTCTAGGTTTACAGGCATCTGGATTGCTTTTGAACTCCGTTCATCATAGCAGAAAAAAAGGGGTCCGAAGACCCCCATTGTTCCACCAGTTAAACCGTCCACCACCATAGACGGGCATAAGTCTCAAAGCTACGAAGACTTATGACTTATTTATCATACACCAAAGGGGTTTAGATGTCAAATGTTGACATATCCCAGTTGAATCTACTAAAATCACTCTGTTAGGGTTGAAGATAAAATATAGGTTCTAATTAATTAAACATATATTTTCTAATATCAGTAACTTCTTGAATAGATCTCATCTTATTTTTAACTTCTTCAGGAATTAAATCTGGATGGACCCACCAATCTTCAAATGGACTATTTTCATTCGGAGAAACATTAGATACAAGTAACTCATACCCCATCATTTCAAGATATTTTCTAGACTTTTCTCGATAAGAATTTGTCATATCAACATAGTGATCATGTTCATAAGTAATAATTGCAAACTTATACTTATTAAAAGGAATTGATAATAGTATTTCAAATGTTGTTTTTGAAGGTTCGCAATCTACTTGTAGAAAATCAAATACAGTTCCTTGATTAAATTCATCTAATAAGTTTTCGTAATTGATTGTAGTTGCATCTTTGCAAAGTATGGTATTTTTTCTTTGTTCAGCAAACATTCTACAAAGATCTTCTCTAATTTCAATTGAAATACCATTCCAATCATAGTTTGTTTCAAGAAGTGCTGTATTATTTTGATAGAACGGTTCTTGAGCACCAATCTCTAAATACAAACCATTTTTCTTTCCATTAAGTGCGGCAAGAATAAACATATCTTGGAATGCTTGAGAATGATTTTTTTTAATATTCTCACAACCTTCAAATTTATATTTCAATTCATCATATCTATTTTTATTATATTTAATTTCTTCTTCTGGAACATGACCACTTGCCAATCTCATCAAATTTTCTTCAACAAGTTTATAATATTCAGGTGCTAGATTGTAGTTATTTTTAATTTCTTGGAATAATTTTCTACATTCTTTATCTTTTCCCCACCAATAACCAGAAATTGCTTTCTCAAAAAGTAATCCATACTTTCCAGGATATTCTACATCAGTTCTTAATGGTTCTAAACAAAAATCACATATTCTTAATGCAGTATCAGCATAGATGTAAGTATCTTGCCACCATTGTCTTTTTTCACTAAATCTACTCAAAAGAAAATATGCTTCTGGTCGATTTGGCATTAAACATAATGCTTGCTGAAGAAGTGATTTGGCACTTCCATCTCTAGTTCCTTGTTTATCATAACAATAAGAAGCACGAATCAATCCTTCATAGGCAAGTAAATTATCTTCTGCTCTTTCTGCACATCTCAGAAAATAAGACAATGCTGGAGCAGTATGACCTTGATTTTCATACCAAACTCCCAAGGCAAAATTATGTTCAGGATTTTCAGTGTCTAAGGAATAAATTGTGAGAAGTTGTTCCAAATCACTTTTTATTTCTTGTTTAGTTTGAGTTAAAGTTGTTTTTTCTGTTTCTGGGAAAAGATACTTTTCAACTCTAGGAAGACTGAAAATGATTTCAGGAAGATTTTCTTTTGGATATTTTTTAAGAACATGATTTATATTTCCAGATGGAGAAATTCCTCCTTCTTTTGGAATATATTTTTTCATAAAATTAATCATACTATCAGATGAATAGTTAGTATGAATAATATCTGTCAGGTCTTGATCTGAATGGCAGAAAGACTGTGACTTCAGTAATCTATTTTGGTTGTCACCCATCCAACTAAAGTGCCATCCATAATTTTCATCACTATTATCAGCAAAGACAATATAGTCATTGACATAATAATCTGCTCTGACTTGAGTTGGTCCATGATGCGTCAAAACATGTTTGGAACAGAAATATAAAGACTTTTTCCATTCCAAAGGTTGATTCGCATTAGAATTATAAACTCTATAATTTGCTGAACCTTCTAAATGATCAAGAGAAACTTTTATTATATTTCTTTGATGCTGAACAACAGTATCTGCAAAATGTTTAATGTATTTTGGATTAATAATTTCATCACAATCACTCACAATAAACACAGCATCATCATCAAACTTTGAGATCAAATCTCTGAATGCATCTCTTTGAATTCTTTCTCTACTACCTAAAGTTAAACTTGAGTTATAATATAAATCATATTCATTTGCAGTTCCCAAATATTCATCAGAAAGATCTTTCTCAATGACGTATATTTTATCACTTAAAAGATTTAATTCTTCTAATACTTTTTTGCATGTAAAAGGTTTCTCAATTCCACTATGAGTATAATTTGCATCAGTAATTACAAATTTATCTACATGATCTTTTAGTAGATTAATTCTCAACTCAAGCAATTCTTTTTCGTTGAAATAAGGGAAACAATCAATAATTTTACATCCCTCAAATTCATTGAATGATTTATTTTTATCAATTAACCCAAGATCAGTCAGACTAACTTTCTTGCCATTTTCTTTCCACCAGTTTAAAATAGATTCCTGTGCAAAATAATGGTTTCTTTTTTGTCCATCTTTAACATCATCATCTTTCCCAACAAAAGTAGATTGGAACTTCGTGTCTTCAGTCAACAATGGAATTGTGTAAGTCTTGCCAAGATTTGTAAATAAAATATTTTCAATCAAAGGCATGACATCATGACCTTTGATTTCTAAGTTATAAACATCATTAACGATATAATTATCAATTATCTTTTTTGCATAATCTCTTTTAAGAATATATGCAGTGACAGACCAATCATCCCAATAACGATCTCTCAATTTTATTTGATCGTAATTTCCTCTAATCGGAATGAGTTGAACACAATCCCAATCTTCGGGAAGTCCATTAACAAAGGATTCCCAATTAAAATTCCAATAATCTAAAGTTTCTAAACTTAAATCATCCTCACAAAAGAAACCATAATCTTCATTTGTAGTCTCATACCATTGCTTAATTGCTTTTAAGTGAGATATTACACACCCAATAGTACCCTCATTGAGTTGGAATACATATTTTCCTGAAATTTTATCATTGCATTCTGAAAATCTTTTCGATATGATTGAATTTAATTCAATTCCATATGACGAAAATTGCTTTTCGATATTCTCCTGTCTATCTTTACTCTCTTCTAGACTTACATAATATGCAGTAGGAAAGGACTTTAACTTGTCATTAACTACCATTTCAGCAAAATAATTTTGATCATCCATTTTTTGTAATTCCCATTTTGTTTTTGGTTCAACGTAAGTGTAATTTATTTCATCAACTGACTCTTTATTTAAATTGATATGAGTTTGGGAAATAAAGTATTCTGCTTGCCATCTTTCTACGTCGTCTTCGATGGAATGTATCCATTCTTTTTGTTCTGTTTCATTATATCCTTCAAAGTTTTCCACTCTTTTAATGTCTGGGTGGGGAAGATGAATTAAATTGTGATCATACTTTAATTTAATATGATTAAGACCGAGATTTTCTAACCTCTTACAAATTTCATCATCCTCAAAGGCATAATATTTTCCAAAATTCTCATTATATCCACCAATATCAATCAAGTGCTTTCTAGAAACTAAAAGCATTCCAGTAAGATACTTGAAAAAATGACTATAAGAATTTGCATAATCTAAAAGATCCTCAGTGCTCATTGAAGACTTATCAAACATTGCAAGTCCTGTTTGGGGATCTATAAATTCTGGACTTTTGTATGCTTGATGCCCAGAAATAAAAGTATTCTCGTCAACCCTATAATTCTGAAAAAAATTATGATAGGGGTTTAGCAAATAATCAGTATCTGCTTTAAAAATATAATCTCCCGTTGCAACAGATAAAGCTAGGTTTAATGGTTGAGGTTGATTAAAATATTTTTGATTTGAAACTCTTATTACTTTAATTCTTGGATCTATCTTTGTTATATGGTTGATTGGTTCATCCGAATCCCAATCTACTATTATTATTTCTTTTATTTCATCATATAATAACCAAGATCCCAATGAAACAAGAAGTGCTTTATAACGATTTTTGCATGAGCAAATTAAAGATACATTCATATCAATAAAAAATTAAAAATAATTTATTTTTATTATATAGTTACCCAATGAGAGAGGTATAAATCATGGGTATTCCAATGAGAAAAATCACCACAAAACCATTTTTTGGGTGCAATTGTTTTTTTGCTATTTGCTAACCATGATCCCCACCAACTAAAAGAACTATTTGCAATTATATGATTTTTACATAAAGACATTAGACACAAATCCATATTAGAATTTTTAGTTTGGGAAATAATAAATCTTTTTTCTTTAAATTGATCCTTACACCATTCTGTGTCATCAGAAAAAACTATTACTGGGGTATCAGAATCAAAAAATTCTAAACTATTTCTATAATAATTCATATCAAGAACTTCAAAATTTTTATCTGTAATATAATCAGTTCTTCTGACATGTAATGAAATCATATTTTCGGAAAAAATTTCATCTGCATAAAACTTGCATCTATTATAAATTTTATCTTTAAATACAAAATCATTTCTTATTTCATTTTCTATATCTTTAAAATATTTTTCACTCTGAAAAAAACCATAAACATCTACATCATCTGGGCAATTATTAAAAAAATTTTCATCAAATTCAAATTTATCCGTAGATACTATATTTGTATTTGAATTTGGTAGAGTAGTGTTTATCTTAAAGCAATCAAATAATTCATTACTTGATGGAAATGAATACCAATATCCTTTATGCGATGCTATCCCACGAAGAGCAGCATATTGGAACATTTGATTACCAAGTCTTCCCAAATTTCCAAGATTATTAAACGAAATCATGTAATATAATCAACTATTGTATTTAAGCAACCATCCCAAGTTAAATATTTCTCATAAATTTCTTTTCCATAAGAAATCATATTCAAATACTCTTTGGTTTCCAGTAAAGTATTGACTTTTTCTGATATAGTTTCTATTTCATCCTCTTTTATTAAGACGCATAATTTTTCCCATTCTATTTTATTCGAGAATGGCAACCAAAACTCGTCACTAATATAAATGGGAATACATCCAAATTGAATTGCTTCGTACATTCTGTATGATGCTGGACCATAACCTCTTGGGCATAATGCAAAAATAGAATTACTTAAAATATCTTTAAATATTTCTGTTTTATTTTCACATAAATTTTTCTCTAAACGATACCCATCGATTTTATGTAATGTTTCATACATGACACTTCTTATTGGATGAGTATCCCATCCCGCATATCCTACTTTATATTTTTTATTTTCTGCTGGAATAATTTGATGAGGATCTGATAATAAGGGTATTGGTTCATATCTAGAATTTTTTCCAAGAGGTGAGTCAAAATCACCAGAACATCCAAATATAGTGCAATTATCAATTTCTACAAGAGTTCCTCCATCATACTGAACAATAGTGAAGAATTTTTTATTTGGATATTTTTTTACTACATAATTGCAATAGTTTTGAAGAGGTTCTATATTTTTCCCATAATCATTATTGATATGAAAAGAAGTCCATTGAATTGGAATATACATATAATCCGTTTTCAAATTTTCAATTGTTTTGAAAAAACTATATGCTCTCTCCTCTATCATTGGGTTATTGCCCTGATGCGGAGGATACACCACTGGCATCTTTGGTAAAAATTCTTCTGGGCAATCTACAATCTCTATTGGGGCATTATTTAATTCAAGTATCTTATTTGTATAATAATTCACTGACTCTTGAGATTTATTTTCACACAAATGCCAGTAACTATCTGATCTTAATCTATGATTGTAAGCAAAGTCTTTAATTAATTTATATTTTCCACCAGAAATAAACCAATAGTAAGAAAATGCAAAAACATCTGCGTGTAAATTATTCAACGAAGTATCTTCATATGCAGATTGAATGGATGAAAGATATCTTTTTTTATTTACTAAAAAATTGCCCATATTTAAAATCCAATCAATGTATCTTACGTCACCTTTAAGATATTCTTTTGATTCTTTTATTCCTATAAATTCATCTTTAAATTGATAATCAACTATTTCACCATCAGATAAGTGCAAACTAGATGGCAAATAACATATATTTGAGTTCAAATTTATATTTCTAATATTATCTAAACTATTCTGAAAAAAATAATTATCGCAGTCTAACAAATAGATCCACTCGTTAGTGCATTTTTCTACTACTTTATACTTATTTCTGAATGCCCCAACATTAGAGGAGTTTTTATATACTTTTATTTTTTCGTTTTTTAATTCGGAAACAATATGAAGAAGATTGTGATATTCACTTTCTTTGGAACAATCATCGTTAACGATAATTTCCGATACCATTTCATCATTGATGCAGTATTTCAATGCATCAAAAATATATTTTGAAGAATTATAAAATGGTATAGCAAGAGAAATCTTATTCATTTTTTTTGTAAATTTCATCACCACAGACTCTCAAAAGGAATTCATAACCATTTGAAGTCAAATATTCATTCACTAGATTATGGTAATTATTATTTTCAACACTAATTATATTAATATCAAAACGAGAAAAATCAATACTTTTTAAAACTGATAATTCAGATCCTTCAGTATCTATTGATAAGTAATCTACCTTAGTAATATTATTTTCATCTAGGATCGAAGAAAGTGTCCTTGATGGAATTTTTATAATTTGTTTTGACCCACCTGCTTGCACTATGTCATTATCTATTCTTTCTATGTGTTTTGGATCATATTCTTTGTATATGCCACTCAACATTTCTGCATATCCACTAACAAGAAGAAAATCGACATCCCCAGACTCTTCAGATACACAACAGTTATACTTTTTGCAGATTCTATTTCTTTTTAGTCTCTCAAATGCCTCTGGGTGGGGTTCTATGCATATTCCATCCCATCCGGCATCCATTTCCAAGTATCCAGTATTCGAAGACTGTAGACCGTCATTTGCACCCACATCAACATAAAATGGAGAAGAAGTTTTAAATTGTATGTTTTCTAAAATCCATTCCCATGGCATAGGGTATGGCCAATTTTCTCTTGGATATTTCATTTAAATTAAGAAAGTAAATTATAAATTTGTGAACTTAGTATGGTTAAGTCCGGAACACTTTCAAATAAAGGTTCTGATAGAATTTTTTTATAGTCTTTTTTATTATTATCTATTCTAATTATATCAGATAACAAATACTCCATGCTGGGGTAATTCACCAAATTTAAACAACACCTCTCATTGAAGTCTTCTTTGAATGATTTATCTGAATAATAAATTGGAATGTTTCCTGCAATTTTTGCGTGCAAAAGTTTTTCTGTAAAATATCCTGGATACTCTGAATTCTCAAAACAAATTGAAAACTTATAATTTGAAATAACATTTAATTTATCATACTCACCTCCATGATTTCCCTGCTGTGGTATTTGTAATTCATGACATTTTCCAAAACAATCTACATTTTTATATTGATTGATTCTTTTGACCATATTAAATCTATGATCATAAGGAGAACTAAAAACAGTGCTACAAAATTTTTCCTTTTCTTTAATTGTAAATTCGTTTTGTTCTGTTAAGTAATTGACTGGTAACAACCAGTTTGGATTTCCATAACTTTTTACATTAAACCAATCGATATAAAAATACCAAAGAGGTATCCTGATATTTTTTCCTTGATAAGAATCAAAATCAAAACTGAATGAATAATCACACTCATTGAAATTTGGCCTTACATTTTCTCCTGTAAAAAATATCTTTTTACAATTATTATAATTTTTATGCTCACTTCCAAAAATACTATAAATGATATAATCACATTCGTATGGTGAACTCAGAGACACATTTTCAAATGTACTTCTGAATAAATGTATTAAAAAATTATTTTGTGGATCAAATCCTGACCAAAAATCTAAGAAACAAATTTTCATAATTAATAGTATTCTTCATTTTGTATTGTAGTGTTAAACTGAACACTCTGAGAAATTAAATCTGGTTCAAACCAATAGTTATTTAAATTATATTTTATTGCCATGTGACTTAAAAAATAATCTGATCCTATGTTGCAATACTTCAGATCATCAAAAATTTTATTGGCACATTTATTACTCATAATATATCCATGAGTACATCTAGATCTACCATCAACCTTGTAAACTCTTGATATTTGGTCTTCGTGGTCTGGAGCATGTAGACCACAGCAACCACCAACAAAAGCCAAGTCCCAGTCTTTAGGTAAATCCAAAAAAGATAGTTCAAATTCTGTCGCAAAATTTGGACAAAGAACTGCATCATCCTCTAGAACTAAAGCCCATTCATATTTTTTTGCAATTTCGGAAATAATTTTTACATGTTTTAGGACAAGAGATATTTCTGAATATTTTAATTTCCTATTGTAAGGTATTCCGGACCATGGATCGGAACCTTCAACAATATCAAAAATTTTTGGAAATTCACTTCTTACTTCGTCAATATTCCAATCATCTTTATCATAATCGATGACAAATTGAACATTAGAATTTAATAAATCATGCTTATCTAGTTGCTGAAGTATATGTTTTTTTCTTTGTGTTAACTTCTTCCAATGAGCAACAAAAATATTTTCTATTATCATGAATTCAATTTATACAAAACATCATTTATAGAAAGTTGTTTTACATAATTATAATTTTTATTAGTCAAGTATTCATGAATAGATTGCTTTCGATCTTCATGCGTTGTCGTTTCTATTAAAATATATTCTGGAGAAAATCTTTCAAAATCTAATCCATTTAAAACCGAAATTTCATAACCTTCTACATCCAACGAAAGAAGATCTATCTTTGGGACATTGTGTTTTTCTAATAATTTGGTTAAAGTTATTGCTGGGACTTCAACCTCAGTAAAATAATATTTCTTTCCCTCTCTTTCTGTTTGCAATTCTTCATTAGTCCAATCTCCAGAATCATAAACAAGAGACATCAAACTTTCATACACATTTTCACATAGAAAATTACCACTAATCGTTTCTTTATTGTAATTATTACTAACTAAAGCACAATGTTCAACAATAGAATTTGGTCTATTGCTTCTGCATTCATTTACTCTCAATAAATTTGGGTCAACAAGAAGACCTGTCCATCCATATTCTTTTTCTAAAAGATATGTATTTGACTGAGTTATTCCGTCATTACAACCTGCTTCAATATAAAATCCATTTTTCTTATCCTTAAGATATTCCAGCATAGAAATATCAAGATCATGTAGAGCATAAGACTTCATTCCAATACCTCAAAGCACCATTTTACTTATTTATTGAAACCATTCTGCTCTCCATTTTTGTCCACCAGCAAAGTGTCTGATAACTACATCTTCTTTCTTTGTGACGTTGATATTAAATTGGCAACCAGATTCTCCAGGCATCTCAGTAACATTCCAACAAGTTGGTAGAATCTCAACATTTTTATACAAATCTCTCAATGAATATACAGTCCACTCATCTCTAGCAGAATGCCATCCATAATGCGCAAGATTATAAAAAGGAATATCAGAATGACGTTTAATTCCCGCTAAAGAATACCAAGATGCTTGTTCTCTAAAAACATTCCAAAAACTATCATAATGTCCAAAATGCTCATGAAGAGTTACTTTATCTTTTAAATTTTGATAACGAGTATCGTCTAATAATAAATCTATCATATTCTTGGACCATTCATTTAAACGAATGGAATACGATCCCATACAATGTGTATTACCAGAGTCAATGCAGTAAGTAAAAGATTTATTAGTTGGGTATGAAACATCTAATTTATGAATGCACATATCTGCATCAATGTGAGTGAGAACATCCCCCTCTCCTATAAATTTACTATCAATCAAATCTTTAACGATAGTAAATTTCCACCACGTAGGATGATCTCTAAATGACTTGTATGGACCAATATATTCTAAGTATTCATATCCATGAATCCTACAATATTCTTTATTCCTAGGAGACATGTATTGAATGAAAAAATCTTGTCTATCATCGGGGTAATTTGCAATTACCATTAGATGTTTCTTCATAATTACATATTTTCATTCACAAAAAATAATCCTCTATTGTAGAAATGATTATCCATATATGTTGAATTAAATTCAACTGCATCTTTATACGTGACTTCTCTTAATTCATTAGTTAATTGCTCATCATACCTAAGTCCATATCTTTTTAAGTTTTCGATCCAATATTCTTTTGGTTGGCAATTTACATGATGATGACCATCCTGACCTGGTTCAGCATAAGTTATGGCAACATATTTGCATTTTGAAAACGAATCTAAAAAGTTGTCTCTATAGTCTTCTTCTACGTGTTCTACAAATTCACAAGACCAACACAGATCAAAAGTTTTATCTAATGGAACTTTTCCTTTAGTGAAATCATGAAACTTTATATTGTTTCTGAAAGGACTATTGTGAAAAACAAATTGAGATCCCTCTATTCCTAGAACCTCACTAGAATGTTTTAGAAACTCTTCTATGGCATATCCCATACCACAACCAACATCTAAAACTGAATTAATTTTAAATTTTTTGCAAATATATTCCCATAGATGAGGCATGTATGTTGCAGGATCTTTATTGACTAAAAATCCTCCAAGATGTCCTTCATCGACCATCCCCATGTTTTGTAAGTCAACTACGTTCATTTCATTCTCCTTTTTTTATGTAAAGGGCATCTCCCCAACCTGAGTCATACCACCAAGATGTTTCTACTCTTTCCATTTTATATTCTAAAAGATAATCATCAATTTGATTTATAAAAGCATTTCCTTCATAAATTTCACTTTGATTGACCTCACAATACACATAATCAATATGCTTTAAAGTTTCTTTTGCACCTTTAAGGACTTCTAATTCATAACCTTGAACATCAATGTTTATAAAATTGCAATTACTAAAATTATAATCGTCAAGTCGTTGGAGTTCAACTTCTTCGGTTGATTCAAATTTTATATCTGGGTACAGTTCCAAATGTCTTTTTGGTTTAAGAATAGAACTGCTTTCTAATTGATTACTTGATAAATTCATAGTAACTGTTTTATTTTGATTCCCCAAAGCAACTTGATATTTTTTAATATTTGCGTATGAAAAATGAGATATATTTTTCTTTATAATCTCAAAGTTTTCCTTGAGTGGTTCAAATAAAACAATATTTCTAATTCCCATTTTAATGTAGTTGGGAACTTCCTCTGCATGGTGTGCTCCAATATGAATAACACCTGAAATGTTCATATCATATTTTTTAATTACATTTTGAATTTCTATGATCATTCAAAAATAAACTCCTTCACGAACTGTTGAGGAACTCTTAAAAGATATGCGGCATTGTCCTGGAACCCAAAAGTTATCAAATAGTCATCACCGTATTCACACATACCGACAGCAAATTCGATC
>Ga0075473_10000931_pt1 | contig 12394 bp, 6 predicted proteins | sample DEB19_08_DNA_FD_76340 | JGI IMG/M metagenome (GOLD analysis project Ga0075473, IMG submission 76340) | Aqueous microbial communities from the Delaware River and Bay under freshwater to marine salinity gradient to study organic matter... | ecosystem: Environmental > Aquatic > Marine > Coastal ... | reverse complement strand
GGAACATTTTTATATTTATTAGGTTCTAATTCAAATGTAGCAATATATTTATGTTTATTGTTATTTGCTTCATTAATACTTAATAATCTCATTTATTATATTATTATGATAAATTTCCTAATAAAGATATATCTATATGATCGCATATAACATCTGTATTATTTTCATTATCAATATAAGCATATACATCAGCATCATAAGTTCCAGCTGCTATTTTAGCATCTGTTCTTTGTATTAATGATATTGCTACATAACCAGGAGTATTTGATTGAAATTTAATAATTGAACTTCTTGTTACATTTCCTGTAGTTCCATTAATAATTGTATACATATTAATAAGATTATCATATGTATTATTATTATTCATAAAATTCGCTACTACATTTCCCATTATATATCCAGTTGTTCCAGTTGTTATACTAGTTGTTCCAATTAATGTTCCTCCAGAAGAACCAGGACCACCAACAGATAATGTTATACCTATATCTCCACTACCATAATAACCTGATGGTTGTGTAGGATAATCCCATACAACATTATTTAAACCATCAGAAGTTAATACTTGTCCTGTTGCACCAAATGATCCATTTGTATTTACTTGTAAATATGAATTTACAGAATCTAATACTAATACGTCATTATTACTTAATAAATATAATTGTCCAGTTGATCCAGGATTAATTTCTATACTACCAGCTCTATCAATTTTAATATAATTTTCATTAGGACCACCATATAATGTATATGTATTTGAATCCCAATATAATCCAGTAGAACCAGTAAATCCACCTAGTCCATCACTTAATTGTATAGATCCAATAGGACCTATTCCACCAATTTGTTTATCATTCAAAGTTAAATATTGAATACCATTTTCATCTTCTATAGCAGTTATATTATTTTGAAGACCGCCAAGTCCTGAAATTGACGTTACACCAATTAAATCATTACCAGCAAGATCTACTTGTTGAGTAGCAGCAAAAGTTGACCATGTAGAAGCATCTGTATTTATTGATGTCCATACAGGATTAAAAGTTGCATTAAGAGCTAAAACTTGTCCTTCAGATCCAACTACTGTATTAGAATCTACTATTTGAGAAGAAGAACCTAAATTTAATGTTGCACTATTAAAATAAATTGAACCCATATTTGAAAAAATTAAACTACCACTAGTACCATTATGAATTACTAAATCTCCTTGATTAGTAATAGGAGGATCAACAAAACTATTAGAAGCATTTAAATTAATATAACTTCCAGAAGTTTCATTTGTTAATATAGAATTTCCATCATATACTAATCCAGTATTGCCAGTTACTTCAGAACCATCATAATACAAAATTGCTCCTGTAGGTCCATTAAATTCAAAAAATCCTGTATCACCAGTAGGACCTACAACATAACCAGCATTAGCAGTTAATCCATCAGTATAAGTTATAATTAAATCACCTGATTCATTTACTGATGCTAATGTTATTCCTACACCAGTTTCACCAGTTTCACCAGTTTCACCAGTAGCACCAGTAGCACCTTGTGGTCCAGCAGGACCTACAACATAACCAGCATTAGCAGTTAATCCATCAGTATAAGTTATAATTAAATTACCTGATTCATTTACTGATGCTAATGTTATTCCAACACCAGTTTCACCAGTTTCACCAGTAGCACCAGTAGCACCTTGAGGTCCTTGAGGTCCTTGTGGTCCAGGAACTATAGAATTTTGTCCAGCAGGACCAGTTTCACCTGTAGAACCTTTAAGTCCTTGAAGTCCTTGAGGTCCAGTTTCACCAGTAGGACCTACAACATAACCAGCATTAGCAGTTAATCCATTAGTATAAGTTATAATTAAATCACCTGATCCATTTACTAATGCTAATGTTATTCCAACACCTGTAACACCAGTTTCACCAGTAGAACCTTGTGGTCCAGCAGGACCTACAACATAACCAGCATTAGCAGTTGAACCGTTAGTATAAGTTATAATTAAATCACCTGATTCATTTACTGATGCTAATGTTATACCAACACCAGTTACACCAGTTTCGCCAGTAGCACCTTGTGGTCCAGCAGGACCTACAACATAACCAGCATTAGCAGTTGAACCGTTAGTATAAGTTATAATTAAATCACCTGATCCATTTACTGATGCTAATGTTATTCCAACACCAGTTACACCAGTTACACCAGTTTCGCCAGTAGCACCTTGAAGTCCTTGAGGTCCTTGTGGTCCAACAGGTCCAACAGGTCCAGCAGGTCCATTAGGTCCAGTTTCACCAGTAGAACCTTGTGGTCCTTGTGGTCCAGCAGGTCCAACAGGTCCAGGAACTATAGAATTATCACCTTTAGGTCCACTAGGTCCACTAGGTCCAGCAGGTCCAGCAGGTCCAGCAGGTCCAGCAGGTCCATTAGGTCCAGTTTCACCAGTAGAACCTTGAGGTCCTTGAGGTCCTTGTGGTCCAGGAACTATAGAATTTTGTCCAGCAGGACCAGTTTCACCTGTAGAACCTTTAAGTCCTTGAAGTCCTTGAGGTCCAGTTTCACCTGTAGACCCTACTACATAACCAGCATTTGCAGTTGAACCATTAGTATAAGTTATAATTAAATTACCTAATCCATTTACTAATGCTAATGTTATACCAACACCAGTATCTCCAGTAGCACCTTTAGGTCCAGTAGGTCCACTTCCAGTTCCACCACCTTCAGAACCATTTTGATTTGTTGCTATCCAATGATAAGATCCAGCACTATAACTTCCAATATAAAATCCAGTTGATGTAAATTGATTTGCCCAACATGCTGAATTTTCATATGTCATAGCATTAACTGTAACTGAATAATTAGCATCAGGAAATCCATCACCAGGTAATGGAACATATACTGTTATTGCTCCTTCAGATATTGATGCTGTCCCCGAATACGTCGGCATTTTTATATTTAATATGAGAAAATCAAATTAATGATTATTTAATCACTAATTTGATTATTTATTTTTTTAAAAGATTAATTATTTATAGATTTAATTTAACGAACATATTCACCCATACCTGATTTCTTTAGTCCTACGTGCGCAGATTTAGCCGCTCCTACCATGCGTTCCATGGATTGCGCAGGTTCAGATACAGGCGCAGCTAGAATATCTTGTTCAGTTACTACGCCACGCAAGATACGAGAAGATCCTTTAATCGTTTCAAAGAAACCGCTATTCGCCGTTACCGTGTAGATAGATACACCACCAGCATTAGTAGAAAGTGCTTGTGCAGCTTTAGGAGAAGTGACAGTTAGGTTATATTGTAGAGTATAGTTGCCTACTAATCCACATGCTTGTCCAGTGGAAAGTGCGAAATCACGACCAGGGCGTAGAACTAGAGGACCACCTACAAGAGCAGTTCTTGATCCAGCAGCCCACGCAGAGCCAGACCATTCATCCCAGTCCATTACTAAACCATTATTTACAGACATCTTATATAGTTCTTCTTGGGTGTGGTTAGATAGTAGACCTGAAAAGTTATCGAATGACAAAGAAAGCTTTGAAATCGGTAAAGACCAATCGCATTGAGTAGGATCAAGTTGACCAGCAACAGGTGATCCAGAAGGATATTTATATGATTGAGGTTTTACATAGATTATTAGAAGATCAGGAATTAGAGGTAGAGTAATCGTTTGAGATTGTAGATCAGCACTACCATTATTTACTGTAGTAGAAGTTACAGGTGAAATATAACGAGGGAATTCCATCCACGGCACAATTGATTTCGCAGGTAGAGGTACATCCAAAGACGGCGTTAGGAATTGTACTTGGATTTTAGCAACAGAGAAGGGAGAACCATTAGAATTAGCAGAAGAATCCCATTCTACAGTCGGAGTTCTATTTTCTACAGGAACAATACGTAGAGAGCGACCAGGTTGGTTAAAGTTCATCGTGAATTGCATGTTTTGTACACCGAATAAACCAGTAGATAGTTGATGTTCATCCGCGAAAATGAACGGAGGTAATACTAGTTTTTCAACGGTGCGGAATCGTACACCAACTTTTAGAGTTCCAGCACCACCAGCAGCACCAGTTCCACCACGATAAGGAAGACCATTCACTACTACAATCGGACCACCAGAACCAGCACCCGTAGTAGGAGGATAGAATTCTAGTAGATCCCAAGCACCATTAGGTACTTCATCACTTGCAAATGCTTTATCCCAACCACCTACAGGAGAGTTAGCATACGTAGCAGCAGATTTTACATCATAATAACGATCCAACATAGTAGGGCATGTGCGTACCATGCGCGTTTTGGATAGATCCGCAAGGCGTAGAACTTGAGGAAGTACGTCCGCCATGTTAATGCTTAGAGATTGATCGTTAATCGTTGATTGTAGAGTAGATACAGATTGCGTAATAGGGAAAGGAGCAAGTGAGAAATCTGTGCCAGGCGTAAATAGAGGACCAGCACCAGTTCCACCAGCAGGTAGGCCACCAGTTGATCCATACGTTAGAGTTACTACTACGGAAGCTTCGTTTTCCCAATCTACAGCACGATCTACGAAGATGTTTTCTGAGGGAACTTGAACTTGGAAAGTTTGTTGAGAAGCACTATTCGCAATAGCGCTAAACGTTTGATTCGTAATAGATAGCGCACCTTTTTCTACAGCGTATTTCGGTTTTTGTTGAACAATACGAGGGTCAACTACAGAATATTTAGAGACGTCGGCCATTCTTTTTTTTATACTTTATAAAAGATAATTTTTATTCAGAAATTTTTTTAAACAATAAACGAACATTTGTAGAACCACCATTAAATAAAGTTAAAGGAATTAGTGTGTTTGTTAAACGATTACGCCAAGATATTCCAATATCTAAATGTGAGAGGTCATCATTTGATAATGTTAATGCAGAAAATACATCTGTTTTTCTTTCATATTTGAGCATACCTCTATATCCTACTTGAGGAGTAATATTATCAATAGGAGTTTCGAGTAAAGCTTGTTGGAATGAAGCAGTTGTATCATTACCTTGATTTCCATTATTTGAAGTTCCTAATATTATTTGTTGACCAGAAAATTCTGCAAAAACAGGAATTTGTACTGTTGTTAATACAATCGATGCTATAGGAGACCATAAGGTACTTGTAGATTCATAATCTTGAACTAATACTACATAAGTTGCTCCAGTATTAGGTGATGAAGGGAAAATAGATTTTAAGGTTTCAACTACACCATTACCAGCAGATAAATCAACTTGTACTACATTTTCAGGTAAGTATATAGGTCCTACAGGTAAAATAGGTTCATATTGAGTTACTTTTAATGTATCACCAGGATTAAATACTACTTCATTATCATTCAAATTCATTTCTAATACTGATTGACCATTTACTGAAGGAGTTGCTAATGTGGATGATGTTGCAATAGAAGGTTTAATTTGCCAAGAATTTCCAGTTACACCACTAGAATTAGGAAGTATAGTTAATCTAAAATTATATTGTTCAGCATTTAAAGTTGCTTGTACATATGATCCTAAAGTAGTACCATCATTATTCCAATATTGTCTTATATAATCACCACTACGCCATCCATATGTTGATCCAGATTGAACATTACCTATTACTACTGTTCCAGCTGATCCAGCTGATCCAGTATCAGAAACTACAATAGCTTGTGCAAAATTAGGTCCAGGAACTCCACCTGAAGCCCATATTTCTTTACCTACTATGAAATTAGGAATTTGTGAGATAAGTCCAGTTACACCAGCATAAGATGTTCCATAAGGACCTATAATTATAAACGTTCCATTACTTACAAAACTTCCATCAGCATCTGCTAAAGTTAAATATGTTCCATCATCTTCTTTAATTGCAGCAGTTCCTGTAGCAGTAGAACCTGATAAACCTGATAAAGTTTGTTGAATTTGTTCAATAAATCTTGCTGATCCATCGGGACCAACCATTCTATCACTTGTTTCAAATGTTCCATTAATAGGTTGAACAATCATCAAACCATTTTGGAATGAAGTTTGTGTTACTTGTGCGCCACTTCCAGTTTCTAAATCTACAATTTCTGATCCAATAGGAAAATCGCCTGTAATATTTTGAACAGTTAATACTGTATCTTCAATATTAGGAGGTTCATCTACAAATACAGTTTGAACTTGGGCATTAGATTGAGAATTGGATGAAGTAATAAATAATCCAGTTGAAGGACCATTAGGAGTATATGATGATACTGTTGCTTGAGTGTTTAATAATTCAGAAGAATTTACAGTTACTTGTAGGGTTATTGTTTGCGTTGAATAAGGGTCAATATTAAAAATATAATTAGTTCTTTGATTTGTTATTTGGTATAATGCATGGAATTCTGGACCACCGCAATTAATTAAATATATGAAAGTAAAAGATCGAGGAAAAATAGTACCAACTTGAATCCCATCTACAGTTCCATATGCTCCACCATCTGATATTAATTTATCACCAATATTAAAATTAGAGGTTTGGTTGTTTATAATTCTGAAGCTCCTTAATACTCCAGTTGATGATACTTGGGTAGTACATGGTTGACCTGTACTAATTACACCACCACCTTGATAAGGATTTAATACAAAATATGAATTTGTAATATTTGCAATAGTTCCTTGTACGAAGTGAGGTATAGTTACAACCATTCCAGAATCAAATGCTGCAGATGATGCTGGTGTACTCATATTTAAACTATTAACCCACACATAACTAGTAGCATCATACACAACAGAGAACCCAGTGGTTCCTTCGATAGTATTACCAGCACTAAATGTTCCAACTACATTTTCTATTGCTAATGTTTTAGTATCAGGAGTTATATAACTTACTACTGCCGAACCACCAGTTGTTACATTTGTAATTGATTCTCCTTCATAAAATCCTCCCGTTACACCAGTTACTCCTAAGAGATTTACTGTTATTTTAGTATTTGTAATTGGTGTTCCTGGAAATCCTGTGTATGGGTCATAAGGAATAGGAGGACTTCCTTGAACATTATTTACTAATAAATAAGATGCCCCAAAAAATTCTCCTTGGTTTTCAACTAATGTTCCATTTCCACCAGTCCATGTTAATACATCTCCACTAATCCAATTAGGAGCATTATCAATATTATCAACAGCATATAATTGAGGAGCAGTTTGTGTAACTCCATAAATAATATCATTCAATTGGAAACTTCCTTGTTGAACTTCAACTATTAATTGACCACCATCAATATAATTAAAATTTGTTATTAAAGCAGTTGAAACAAACTCTTCATTAATTCTTATAATTCTATTTCCTACTAAAAATTGATTTCCATTTACATTTCCAAGAACTAATGAACCAGAACCTTGATAATTAAATCCTCCAAAATCGGCTTCAGTTCCTGATTGAGAACCAATAAATAGAGAACCAGTAGCAGGAGGAGGAGCAATACTTAAGTCGGAACTAGAAGGAGTTAAAATTCTTGCTGTAATATTTCCTTGGTTACCATATGTAGGGTCAGTAGCATCAGTATTATCAATAATTACTTGAGCAAATGTATAAATTGTTGTACCAATTTGATATGTCAAAAATTCACCAGCAATGAATTTAGAAGGCGCTCCTCCTATTTCAGCATTAATATATGTTATAGTAGCATAACCAGTATTTTCCCCTTCAATACTAATAACTTGACCACCTCCAAGTTGGTCTACATTTACAATATATTCTAATGGTCCAAATTGTCCATCTTGTTCATTAAATCCTACTCTAGCATAACCAGTATTGTTTCCTATAATATCCGTAATTCTACCTAGAGCAGCAGGAGCAGCAGGATTACCTACGTATATTAAATCATTAATTTGGAAAGGATTCTTTTGGCCTGAGAAAGTTAATCTTATCATAGGTTGAACATCAGGAGTACCTTCATTAGGACCTGAAATATCTACAATAGTTCCTAGACCTGCAACTGCGCCTTCAGATAAACCTACTAAATCACCTACTTTAAATGATCCATTCAAATTATTAATATTTATTGTATTAGGTAAATTTGTATTACCTGCTAAAACTTGAATTACTTTTCCAGTTGCTTGTGATTGAGATCCTTCTACAAAATCACCAGGTTGGAAAACACCATCTTGTGCTTTAAAAGTTACATAAGGATTAAATTTTCCTGTAGGACCAGTAGAAGCAGATGTATATTTAAATCCATCAACATTAGGATCTGCTCCTGTAAAACCACCATTATAATTAAGTGATAACTCATAAGAAAGAACATTTCCTGAAACAGTTTGAGTTTCTCCTCCAGTACTAATTAAATCTACAGCAGTTCCTTCATAAACTAATGTTTGAGTAGGATCTAAATTTACTGCTAAAGTTAAAGGATCACCTTCAGTAGGTTTTACAGAAGTAGAAGAAGTTAAAGGACCTAATTCAAATTTCCAATTTGTTCCAGTTACACCACCAGTTACACCAACAGGTGTAATATTTGATAAATTATTAATTACTAATGCTCCAGTAGATTGAGTGTAAGAAACGATAGTTCCTTGGAAAGATGATGTTTGTACGCCTGTAGGACCTGTAGAACTATAAGATCTACCTTCAATTTTTAAAGGAGCATATAAATATTGTGCTACAGGATTTCCAGTTAAAGTAAATGATACAGTTGAACTAGCAATAGCAGCTACTGATGATGTACTTCCTAAAGGTAATTCAAATGCCCAATTAGAACTTGGTACAGGATTAGGAGTAGCATCCCATGTTACTGTCATAACAGTTCCATCATATTCTGATACTACAACAGTATCAACTTCAGGATCAATTGATACTCCACAATTTTCATTACCAAGAGGATTATTTACTATAATTCCTGATTCACTTAAAAGAGTTCCACTTCCATAATATTTCGTAGGAAAATTTGTAAATAATCCTTCAAAATTTGTATTGTAACCTACAAATGAAAATTCACCTTGAGAATAACCTTCAGCAGTTGAAGGGCCAAATACATCTAGGGGATTAGGAGCATTAGTAGGTCTAAAAGGAGCGGTACTTACAGGTGAACCATAAGGAGTTACACATGTATTAGAATCTTGCCATAATGAAAATAAATTATTTTCATTATTATATTTAAAAAAAGGACATTTTGTTCCAAAATCTACACCAGGATATTTAGCAGCAGCAGCTAATTTAACATCTTCCCATGCACATGCTAATGTAGCATTAACTAATTTGAGCCAATGGGAATAAGTATAGCAATAATAATAAGGAATTTCAGGTTGAGGACCTACATATTCACCATAAGGTAAAGGTTTGGATGCCCACGTTGCTAGATTTTCAGATTCCCATTGTACAGTTCTTGTTGATTGTATTACTTGAGTACCCCCACTTGTCCAAGTAAACGTTATATCATAAATAGTATCATTAGGATTTCTATTTAGTTCAGTTGTAGAATTACCTTTAAATTTACGAATTTGAGGAATAAAAAGAGGTAAGTTCTTTCCAGCACCATCAATAGTAAAGTTTTCTACAGTTACATGATAATCATGTACTTTTTTAACTATAGGTTTAATACGTGAATCTTTAAAATCTAATACAGGATCTTTTTGATTGCTTATAGTTTCAGTTGAATTATTAATAATTTGAGCATTATAATATAAAAATTCAGGTTCAGATTTATATTCTTGACGACGCGCTAATTCGAAACTACTAACTGCTTGGGTATTAAAATTAAAGGCACCTTTAGACATGTTTTATATTATTATATCAAGATTATTTATTTCTATATTCCATTTAAATTATTTTATATAAGAGAATTAAATAATTCTTTTATATAAAAGAATAAAATGTTTACAAAATGTAATAAACTGCTCAATTTTAGACGCGTTTTTACCCTATTTTTTCACGTAGAAAATAGTTTTTATGGTAATAAAGATTTTCGTTATGTAATTTTCATATATAAAAGAATTATTTCCCTATTAAGTTATAAGTAAAATTAGTTACAAAGTCATCTGGAGCCATACCAGAATCAAGAACCATTTGAGTAAATTCAGGTAAAGAAAGATGTTTAAAATATAATCTTGCAGTTGTCCATCTTCCGCAAGTAGCAATATCTTTATTTTCAGATTGAAATGGAACTTTGCTATAAGTAATTCTATATCCTGATTCTTTTAATAATTTTGTTAAATAATGAGTATCTTGTCCAAATTCTTCTAATTTAGAATCAGATATCCATTTAGATTCTTCATCAGGTTTTAAATTTCCATAAGGATCAAAAAATTCTATTTTATTACCTTTTTTTAATAAAGAAATCCAATGACCTGTATATTTATCTTGAGTTAAATATAGAATCATTAATCTACCTTTTTCATCAAGGACATCATCAATATGACTATATTTTAAAAGATCAGGATAAGAAATAATTTTTAAAGTAGGAATCATTTTATGAATATCAAAATTACTTAATGAATAAGCACGTAATTTTTTATTTGAAGGTAGTAAAGCATTACGTTGTTGAATAGCTCTTTCTAATGATACGCATTTACGTGATACAGGAATATTCCCAGCCGAATAAACTCTAAATCCATTTTTATAAGGTCTTATACTTGCCATTTATATTTATATAAGATATAAACATAAATAGCATTTTTCTCTTTTTATTCAAATGAAATAAGTTCACCTTTAGAAATTTCAATTGGTTTTGTTTTTTTATTTAAAAAATATTTAATACTTCTTTGTTTTCTTATTTCATCTCTATGTTCAAAATAATAATCTGAAGTTCTTTTTATTATTTCATCTCTATGTTTTTCATAATATTTCCTACAAGATCTTGAATTTTGTTCTTTATATTTTTCTGGATTTTCTAATCTATATTTTTTAGTTTTTTCTAATATTTCATCTCTGTTTTTTTGATAATATTCTTGTCGTTTATTCATTTTATTATTAATCCATAATTTTAGCTGAATGTTCTGTAATAAGAACTTGAGGATAATGTTTTCTTATACATACCCATCTTGATCCAGCTTTACGTAATGCCAATGCTTCTTTTGTATCCATACCTAAATATGTTTTTAACATATATGTTAAAGCATGTGCGCCTGTAGATTGAGGATATAATACATAATGAGTAGCTTCCATAAGAACTAATCTTGTACGTTTATAATCACTTAGTAAATGTGTAATATAAATCATAGAAGTTACATTATGGCGACCAGTGGACGCGATTTGATTTACCAAATTTTGAATTGCTTTATCAGTTTCTTTATCGAAATTTTCAATATCGTCAAATATAACTAAAGATTCTTCAAGTGGTTTTAAATCTGTAATTGGTTTTTCAACTAATTTTTTAGGATCAATTTTAATTAAATATTTTAATTTATCTAATGTAGAATCTTGTTCTAATTTTGAAACTAAATATACAGGTCTATCAGGATGTAATTTCTTATATTCTTCTGCTATAGATCTTGCTACATAAGATTTACCTGAACCTGAAGGACCACAAATATAAAATACATCTCTTGCTTTCTTTTCATTTGTAGGTAAAATTGAAAATGTAGAACTAGGAGGTAATTGAACTTCTGTAGATGATTCAGATGCTGTAATCATTTCAGCATATAATTCTTGTATTTCAGAACTTGATTGTAAATGTTCAGGTGGAATACCACGTGCATAAGCATCATTCAAGAATTTTAATAATTCAACTTCTTTTCTTTGAGGAATTTTATAACTTTTAGGTAATACTAATTTCTTTCTTTTTAATTTTTTATTGTCGCCTGTATCAATATACAAAGTTTGACCACCAAGATCACCGCCATTAACTTTAGCTATTTGTGTTCCTGAATCAAAATTTAAGGATGCGTCGGACATATTTATTATAATGAAAGAAAAACATTTTTAAAATTAGTAATTTTTTTAAATTAGACGTCAAATTTATTTTGTTTACTTATATATAAAAAAAAAATGTCAGTTTGTCAATGCCCTCATTGCGGTTCTCAACATCAACTAAGAAGTACTGGTAGCGGCAGAGTAGCTAAAAAACAAAAATGCGAAGCGTGTGGAGGTAAATTTAGTTTTAGTTCGCTTGTAAGTGGTGTTAAAAAATTTGCATCTAATCCTATGGTTCAACAAGCTGTAAGAGCTGTAGCGCCTCATGCGATGAGCGCATTACAAAGACATGCGCCTGGTCTAGCAAATGTAGTAAATAGAGGTGTAAATTTCGCTAGACAACATAGTGGTGCAATTCAAAGTGCGATGAGAGATCCTCGTCAATTTGCTCAACAACAACTTCCTGGATTAGCTAGATCAGCAGTACAACGTTTTGCTCCTGGTCTTGCAAGTTCTGTTGAAAGTGCAATGAGAGATCCTCGTCAATTTGCTCAACAACAACTTCCTGGATTAGCTAGTTCAGCAGCACAACGTTTTGCTCCTGG
>Ga0075473_10000927_pt1 | contig 12405 bp, 13 predicted proteins | sample DEB19_08_DNA_FD_76340 | JGI IMG/M metagenome (GOLD analysis project Ga0075473, IMG submission 76340) | Aqueous microbial communities from the Delaware River and Bay under freshwater to marine salinity gradient to study organic matter... | ecosystem: Environmental > Aquatic > Marine > Coastal ... | reverse complement strand
TAAGGGACTGGAACCACCCACTCCAAGATTTCTTCAGTACACTCCCTTCGCAATCAGAATTGGGAGGCTCCAATGCAGCTATGGATGTGGTTAGTTGCAGGCGGAGCCCTGTTGGTGGCGGAAATGCTCACCGTAGATCTGCTCTTTGCTTCACTCGCATTTTCTGCCTTTTCGGCCGCAGCGGCTAATGCCATGGGCTTTGATGTTGCTGCTCAAGGGGTGGTATTTGCTGTTGCCGCCGTCATCTCACTGTTTGTTCTTCGTCCAATTGCTTTGAAAAATTTAAAGAGAAGTTCGCCTGATCAATCAACGAATGTCGATGCTCTAATTGGCTCTCCTGCGCTAGCTCTTACGGCAATCACAGACTTAACAGGACAAGTAAAACTCAATGGCGAAGTTTGGAGTGCTCGAAGTGAATCAGGTTCAATACCAACAGATTCGAGAGTAGAGGTAGTATCAATTGAAGGCGCCACAGCAGTCGTGCGAAAAAGGGGATGACAATGTTTGATATAGATTATTCGTGGGCTGCATTACTGCTATTTGTTATCATTTTTGGCGTTGTTCTTAGTAGGTCGATCAGGATAATTCCTCAAGCAAGTACAGGACTCGTTGAAAGACTTGGTAAATACCATCGCACACTTGGAGCGGGTTTAACCATCATTGTCCCTTTCATTGACCGACTCCGTCCCTTAATTGACATGCGCGAGCGAGTAGTTTCGTTTCCTCCCCAACCGGTAATTACCGAGGATAACCTTGTTGTATCAATCGATACCGTTATTTACTTTCAAGTTACAGATCCCAAGTCTGCAACATATGAAATTGAAAATGTCATTCAAGGAATCGAACAATTGACTGTAACAACCCTTCGCAACGTTGTGGGCGGACTTGATCTAGAAGCCGCATTAACTTCTCGTGATTCGATAAATGCCGCCTTACGTGGCGTCCTCGATGATGCAACTGGAAAGTGGGGGGTACGCGTAAACCGAGTCGAGTTAAAAGCTATCGATCCACCTCCCAGTGTCCAGGAATCTATGGAGAAGCAGATGCGTGCTGAGCGTGATAAACGAGCTGCCATCCTCACCGCAGAAGGTGAAAAACAGAGCCAGATTCTCACGGCAGAAGGAGCACGGCAGGCTGAAATTCTTCGGGCAGAAGGTGATGCCCAAGCGGCAATCCTGCGGGCTGATGGTGAAGCGGCTGCAATCAAGAAAGTTTTTAGCGCCGTTCATGAATCCAACCCGGATGAAAAAGTCTTGGCATACCAATACTTGCAACAGTTACCGGTTATCGCTAATGGCACTGCTAGCAAAATTTGGGTCATCCCTGCAGAGTTAAGTGGAGCAGCGGACCAGATTGTTAAGGCATTTAAGCGCGAAAAGTAGAGTCAAGCAACTGGTGGGTTGTGAGGGGATCGAACCCCCGACCCGGTGATTAAGAGTCACCTGCTCTACCATCTGAGCTAACAACCCGTGAAGCGGGGGAAACTATAGTGATGCGGGGCCACTACCCCCAATTTGACGAGGAATCGCTGCAATTGCGAGTCCGCCAGTCGTAATTGCAACTAAGCCGAGCGTGATTCCCCAAGAAATTCGATTGCCATCAATCATGTAGTAGGCGACGCCTAGAGCAATGAGATTTGCCATCACAATCGGCCCTCTTCCATACCTTTTTCCGCGCAAGATTCCGCGTCCAGCAAAGAAAAGTCCTGATGCGCCGGCGATTAAGAAAGTGATTTCGGCAATCACTGCATCAAGTTCTTCGACATCAGATGTGACGGTTCTAATCAGTAAATAGAGCGCAAGCGAGAGCAAAAATAGGGCCTCTATATTGGCAAATGCAGCCGCCAATTTCCTCACGCGCATCCCCGAAGAATAGGGGATGAGAAAAGCCTTTAATTGCTCTTGACCATGGGGAATCTTTGAGTGGTGAATGAGCTGATGTATGACGAGATGACTGGCTTGATGACTCCATTTCATTTTTATGAGAGTGCGAAAAGAGTTAAGTCGTGGGCGGATCGGAAGGGTCAAGCGCTGGCAGTCATCTCAATTCATTTACCTAATCTCTCTGATGATGCCTTGGTTCACGCGGCGCGGACGTTAAATAAGGAGTTACGGGGCGGCGACTTATTGTCTCGAATGGGAGAGCAAGTATTTGTTCTACTTCTCCTTGGAGATGAAGAGGCTGCTGGTCATCTAATTTTTAGATTGTCTAACACGATAAAGCCGAGACTTGAATTTAATAGCACTTCACTAGGTGAGAGCGAAACTTTGGTAAATGCCTTAAGCCGTTTAGGAGTTTGAGATAAATATATTTTCGCGGTAATACCTCAACTCAGCAATCGAATCCTGAATGTCACCTAGCGCTCTATGATTTCCGGTCTTCTTCGGAGCATTGAAGTAAACCTTTGGATACCACCTACGAGCTAACTCTTTGATGGAAGAGACATCAACGGATCGGTAGTGCAGGAACGCACCGAGCCTTGGCATATCCCGATTGATGAAATTGCGGTCCATTCCGATTGAGTTTCCAGCAATTGGAGATTTACCTGCTGAAGTGAATTTAGATAGGTAAGTGATGATCTGCTCTTCAGCAAAACTCATCTCTACTCCATCTTTGAGTTTTTCCAGGAGTCCAGATTCGGTATGCATTCCTCTTACTTCTGGGCTCATGCCATCCAATTTTCCAGAATCCGTTTGGATAGTGAGATCGATTCCATCGCCCAATATGTTTAAATTTTCATCAGTTACAAGCACAGCAATCTCAATGAGGGCATCTTTGGTGAGGTCCAGCCCGGTCATCTCGCAATCAACCCAGACCAAGGGTGGGTTCTCGTTAGCCATGAAGCAAGGCTAGGGGCAGACATGGGGTGGGTGAGATTTCACGGCTCGTTCACCTTCTGTTAACTATTACTCAACCCCCTTCGCGACGGTTGGTAGCAGTATCGCGCCGTGACCTTGGCCGAAGCGAAGCAGATAAATGCACCCACCCCACGAGTCATAACCACAAAACCTCGCACATCAGACAAGATTTTTCGGGCCGTGATATTTACAGGGGCTCTTTCTTCGCTGGTAATACTTGCGGCGATTGCAATCTTCTTGGGACTTCGTGGTTTTGAGATTCTGGCTCGAGAGGGACTCTCTTTTATCACTGGCTATGAGTGGTATTCCTCAGTTAACTCGGATGGGACAGCAAGTGAAGATCCATCGGTGTACGGAATTGGAGCGATGCTGATTGGAACGATTGTTACCGCGCTTATAGCTGTATCAATTGGCGTTCCAATCTCAATTGCTGCGGCACTTTATTTAAATTTTTATGCGCCAAGCTCTATCCGTGGATTTCTGGTAGGTGTCATCGATTTAATGGCAGCTTTCCCATCAATTCTTTTTGGACTTTGGGGTTTCAACGTTCTCATGCCTAGTGGTGAGTATTGGGCAAAGCTACTTCATAAATATTTAGGATGGATTCCACTATTTGATGTCTCTACGCCATTCTTTTCACGGTCACCCTTTATTGCCGGACTTGTACTTGCAATCATGATTATTCCGATTGTTACCTCAATTGCACGAGAAGTTTTCTCTCAAACTCCTCTTGATCGAATCCAGGCGGCGTATGCACTCGGAGCAACTAAATGGTCCATGATTCGGGCTGTTGTTCTACCTTTTGGTTATAGCGGCGTAGTTGGTGGAGCAATGTTGGGGTTGGGAAGAGCCATGGGCGAGACTGTTGCCGTATTCACGGTGCTAAACATCATTTTTCAAGCTAACTTTCAAATCTTACTTGGCGCAGGTGGAAACGTTGCCTCGTTGATTATCCTCAAATTCGGGGAGGCTTCGGCAGAGGAAATCAAGGCGTTAATGGCTGCCGGACTAATGCTTTTCTTGCTGACGCTTCTTGTAAATATGCTGGCGGATCTATTAGTAAATCGAACAGTTAAGCAGGGGCGATGATTATGAGTGCTACAACTCTAAATTATCCAAAGCCACAAAAACCATGGAAACCAAAGCAAAAAGACCTGATTCCTACTTATATTGGAATATTGGCAGTTCTTGTAGGAACTTGGGCTCTAGTTGAATTTACTGGTTTTGCCGGAAAATTAGGCGCATTTGCAAGCGTAATTATTTGCACAACCATTGTCTCTTCGTTCCTAGCGGGTAGGAGCAGGGGCAGACAAGCCGCAAAGAACGCTGCAGTCGCATCGATAATTACCGCGCTCACATTACTTGCGATTTTTCCGGTAATTAGCATCTTGGGAACTGTTCTAGTTCGCGGCACTAAAGGGCTATATGTAGGTTTTTTCACCACGGATATGGGTCTTGCAAGTGTTAATGATCCTTTAAATGTCGGCGGAATACTTCATGCAATTATCGGAACTTTTATAATGATTGTAATTGCAACTTTGATTTCTGTTCCTCTTGGCATCTCAACAGCAATTTATCTAACTGAGATTCGAGGTCCGGGATCTAGATTGATCCGATTCTTAGTTCAAGCTATGAGCGGGGTTCCTTCAATTGTTGCTGGACTCTTTATCTACTCATCAATAATTTCCGGTTCGGGACGGGGATTCAATGGCTTATGGGGCGCCCTAGCTCTATCTATTTTGATGTTACCCACAGTTGCCCGAACTGCTGAAGAAGTACTGTTGTTGATTGCTCAAGACTTAAGAGAAGCTGGGCTGGCTCTTGGGGCAACCCAATGGAGAACCGTCGCTATGGTGGTAGTTCCAGCAGCAAAGAGTGGACTAATTACCGCAATGATTCTTGGTATTGCACGTATCGCCGGCGAGACAGCGCCATTACTTTTCACCACAGGTGGTGGTGATGTAACAAATTTGAATCCTACTGATGGCGTAATGGGCTCAATTCCATATGCAATTTGGAAGGCGTTGATATCTGGTTCGGCTGAGTCAAATGCACGAGCTTGGGCTTCGATATTAGTGCTCTTAGTTCTCGTCATGATTTTGTTCTTTTCGGCGAGACGCTTGGGGAAGGCTAGGAGATAGAAATGACAGAAAATACAAAGCCATCGTCTTTGGCAAGCGTGGCAGCAGGCAATGCCAATAGAACTCCAGGAAAGCACGCTATGGGCACTGGCCTGGAAGCGCGCAGCATTCATGCCTGGTTTGGAAAGAATCATGTTCTCGCAGATGTTTCGCTCGATTTCGCTGCAGGGACAGTAACTGCACTTATTGGTCCATCGGGGTGTGGCAAGTCCACCTTCATCAGAACCCTAAATCGTATGCACGAATTTATTCCTACTGCAGCTATGGCTGGAGAAGTTCTACTTGATGGACGAGATATCTACGCGTCAGGTGTCGACGTCACAAAGATACGCCTAAAGATTGGAATGGTCTTTCAGAAACCAAACCCTTTCCCTTCAATGACTATTGGTGAGAATGTTCTGTCAGGTTTAAAGCTCGCTCAACTAAAAAGGAGCAACAAAGAGGAACTCATGGAGGAGTGCTTAGTACGTGCTGGACTTTGGAATGAAGTAAAAGATCGCCTTGATGCACATGGCGGTTCATTGTCTGGCGGTCAGCAACAGCGTTTATGTATTGCTAGATCTCTGGCGGTGAATCCACAAGTTCTTTTGATGGATGAGCCTTGTTCAGCCTTAGACCCGGGCTCAACCTTAAGAATTGAAGAAACTATCCGTGAGTTATCTGAGACTATGACGATAATCATTGTTACTCACAATATGCAGCAGGCGGCTCGTATATCCGATTACACAGCCTTTTTCCTAGCTGATGGCCATCCCGGGATGATGATTGAGACTGGTCCGACTAGCGAAATCTTCTCGAATCCAAAAGATGAGCGGACTGAGAATTACGTTACGGGTCGCTTCGGCTAAAGCCAATTGTTCACCTTTTGTTTCCGAATCGTTTAGCGGGAACATGACTCTAGTTACTACCGCTTTTCTAGGTTTCTCCTACCTTCTACTAGACGATAGAAAAGGAGACCAAATTGGTCCGCAAGACACTCTCGAAGATAGCAGTTATTGCAGCAGCTTTCTCATTGATTACAGCACCGGCTTATGCAGTTAATCTCGTTGGCGGTGGCGCAACTTTTGCAAACCCAATTCTTGATGCATGCAAAGCTGAATATGCTCGAGCCACAGGTGATAGCTATGTTTACAACTCTTTAGGATCTGGTGCAGGTCGCTCCGGTATCGATAAAGGTGATTTTGACTTTGGTTGGTCCGACACTCCACACATTGGTTCAACTGCGCCAGCGGACATGATTCATCTCCCAGTAGTAGCGGCTCCAGTCGCAATTCTTTATAACGTTCCAGGTATTAAAGGCCAACTACATTTATCACCTACTACTCTTGCAAAAATTTTCGCTCGAGAAATTACTAAGTGGAATGATCCAGCAATTAAGGCTGACAATGCACGAATTGTAAAGTCACCGGTATTTGCGACCGTCCGCACCAAAACAACTGTCGGTGGACAGTCCACTTACACAAGAGTGGTCAAGAAAGATGAAAAAGGAAACCCAGTCGTAAAGCGCTTCTCGCAGAAGCGAATCAATACCCGCCTTCCAAAGACCGATATTGTTGTGATCTATCGTGCTGACTCTTCAGGCACTTCAGGAATTCTCACCAACTATTTGAGTGCAGCGGTTCCAAACGTGTGGACAAAGAAAGGTAATAACGCTTTTGACGCATCTTTCCCTGGCAATATCAATTCACCCGAAAATATCGGGAGAATTCAGAGCGCTCGGGGATCAGAGCTAGTATCTGCATTGGCTGCAAAGACTCCAGGTTCAATCACGTATGCTGAAAAGGATTACGCAACGAAGAATGATCTTGGGTTTGCAAAGTTGTTCAATAACGCAGATGTTGCTGTAGAGCCAGGAGCAGCTGGAGTTTCAGCCTTTCTCGGCTCAGCGAGCTTCAATGATGCGAATGGAACTCTGAACTTGGAATACAAAACAACCAATCCGCAGGCTTACCTTCTCGGCTCCACTTCCTATGCACTCGTGTTAACGAACTACAAAGATAAGCAAAAGGCTGCGGCGGTCAAAAAGCTAATGACTTTTATCTTGGATGAGTGTGCCAAGCGATTCCCAAAGACAGAGTTTGCGGTCATCGATGGTCCGCTCTATGACTTCAATAAGAAGTTAATTGCAAGAATCGGCTAATCAATATCGAGGGATTGATTAGCTAAGCAATAGAGAGAGGAGATCCGGAGTTCGGAAGGACTTCGGATCTCTTTCTATTTGATAAAAAGGAGAGCGCGCCCGGCAGGAATCGAACCTGCGACAACCCGCTTAGAAGGCGGGTGCTCTATCCGACTGAGCTACGGGCGCATTTATAGGTTGAAGTCTACCGAGCAGTGACGCGATAGGGTTTCGCCTCGTGGCAGAGTTCATTTATACGATGAAGAAGGTGCGCAAAGCGCACGGCGATAAAGTCATTCTCGATGACGTAACCCTGATGTTCCTTCCTGGCGCCAAGATCGGTGTTGTTGGTCCGAACGGCGCAGGTAAATCAACAGTCTTACAGATGATGGCGGGATTACAGCAACCATCAAATGGAGAGGCTTACCTAACTCCGGGATATAGCGTCGGGATTCTGCTTCAAGAGCCTCCCTTAAATGATGAGAAGAATGTTCTTGAGAATGTTCAAGAAGGCGTCGCAGAAACAATCGCATTACTAAATCGCTTCAATCAGGTCTCCGAAGAGATGGCTAGCCCTGATGCCGACTACGACAAACTCTTGGCTGAGATGGGAACTTTGCAGGAAAAACTAGATCACTTGAATGCTTGGGATTTGGATTCACAACTTGAACAGGCAATGGATGCACTTAGGTGTCCACCGCCAGATGCCGATGTAAAGGTTCTATCTGGTGGCGAGCGACGTCGTGTAGCTCTATGCAAATTGCTATTACAAAAACCTGATCTTTTACTTCTAGACGAGCCGACAAACCACCTTGATGCTGAATCGGTTCTTTGGCTAGAACAGTTCCTCTCGAAATATGAAGGTACCGTTGTTGCTATCACTCACGATCGCTACTTTTTGGACAACGTTGCGCAATGGATTCTCGAATTGGATCGCGGTCGCGCATATCCTTATGAGGGCAACTACTCGACTTACCTTGATACTAAGGCCCAGCGCCTAAAGATTGAGGGCCAGAAAGATGCGAAGCGAGCAAAGCGCCTCGCGGAAGAATTAGATTGGGTCCGCCAGAATGCAAAGGGCCGTCAGGCCAAGTCAAAGGCTCGTTTAGCAAGATATGAAGAGATGGCTGCCGAAGCAGAAAAAGCGAGAAAACTTGATTTCGAAGAGATTCAGATTCCGATGGGGCCACGTCTTGGAAATATTGTGGTTGATGTTGAGAATCTAAGTAAAGGTTTCGGCGAGAGATTGCTAATCGATAATCTCTCATTTTCGCTGCCACGAAATGGAATTGTTGGTGTTATCGGTCCCAATGGCGCCGGAAAAACCACCTTATTTAAGATGATTCTTGGCTTAGAAGAGCCTGACTCTGGAAATATTAAAGTTGGTGAGACTGTAAAGATTTCTTATGTAGATCAGTCTCGCTCCGGAATCGATCCAAAGAAATCTCTCTGGGAAGTTGTTTCAGATGGACTGGATTTCATGAAGGTAGGCCAGGTTGAAATGCCTAGCCGTGCTTATGTTTCAGCATTTGGTTTTAAAGGTCCAGATCAACAGAAAGCTGCTGGGGTACTTTCTGGTGGCGAGCGGAATAGATTGAATCTTGCTCTCACTTTAAAAATGGGCGGAAATCTATTGTTGCTCGATGAGCCGACAAATGACCTAGATGTAGAAACACTTGGGTCTTTAGAAAATGCTCTCCTTGAGTTTCCGGGATGCGCTGTGGTGATTTCTCACGATCGCTGGTTCCTTGACCGAGTTGCTACCCATATCCTGGCCTATGAAGGTGACTCACAATGGTTCTGGTTTGAAGGAAACTTTGAATCATATGAGAAGAACAAGATTGAAAGACTGGGACCAGAAGCTGCTAGACCACATCGCGTCACTTATAGGAAATTGACTCGATGAAGTATTCGCACAAAGCATTCGTTCGCTGGGACGACTTAGATGCAATGGGCCATGTCAATAATGCCAAGTATCTGACCTTTGCCCAAGAAGCTCGGTTTGAGTGGTCCTTTATGCAGCATCATTCCAAGGGAGAACTACCTGGGTTAATGGCGATGGTGGTTGCGCGAGCAGAAGTGGATTTTTTCAAAGGCATCACCATCGGTGGGATATTTGTTGATGTGGATCTCTGGGTAGAGAAAATTGGAAACTCCTCCTTCAACATGGTCTATGAAATTCGTAATGGTGAAGAGATATGCGCAAGAATTCGAACGGTCCAGGTAGGCGTTGATGAATCAGTCTCAAAGTCGAGGTCACTTAATGACGCGGAACGTAAGTTCCTCGAAAAATATCTAATCCAGGAGGGTTAAGTGGGAACTACTATTCCACGCGGCGCACGCCCTTGGTGGCGCGATGCCGTCACCTATCAGATTTACATCCGTTCATTTGCAGATTCGAATGGCGACGGAAAAGGTGATGTCGAAGGAATACGTTCTCGCCTTCCGTATCTGAAGCGACTCGGTATTGATGCTATTTGGATTACACCTTGGTATCCATCGCCTCAAAAAGATCATGGTTATGACGTCTCTGATTACATGGATATTGAACCTGACTATGGAACTCTCAAAGAAGCTGAACTACTAATTAAAGAAGCTCATGCGATGGGAATTCGAGTAATCGTAGATATCGTTCCAAATCATTCATCAGATAAGCATGCTTGGTTCCAAGAAGCGCTTCGTGCCGCCCCTGGATCTAAAGAACGTGATCGTTACATCTTCCGGGATGGAAAAGGTGCAAATGGAGAACTTCCACCAAATAATTGGCAGGCCGTTTTTGGTGGACCTGCTTGGCATCGTATAACTGAGGCAGATGGAAAACCTGGCCAGTGGTATTTACATCTCTTTGCTGTTGAACAACCCGACTTCAATTGGGAAAACCAAGAGGTACATGAGTACTTTGAGAATACGCTTCGCTTCTGGCTAGATCGCGGTGTCGATGGATTTCGAATTGATGTTGCACATGGAATGGTTAAGGCGCCGGGGCTTCCCGATGCACTTGATAAAGAGAGTGCAACCCCTGAGATGCTTGCGGCGCAGCGGATGCCCTTCTGGGATCAAGATGGCGTACATGAGATTTATCGAAAATGGCGAAAGATATTTGATTCCTATGAGGGTGACCGCATGGCAGTCGCCGAAGCATGGGTTTCTCCGGCCTCCAGAATTGCGCTCTATTTACGCAAGGACGAGTTAGCTAACTCATTCAACTTTGATTTTCTTACCTCTAAATGGGAGATCGAAGATCTAAAGAAGAATATTGATTCTTCGCTCCAAGCTATTCAGGATGTAGGTGCACCAGCTTCTTGGGTTTTCAATAACCATGATGTTGTCCGTTCTGTTGATCGCTTCGCACTTGGACTACAACCTGGAACTGGTGAAACAACTCTAGATCGTCATGGCGATGTTGATAAATTGGATTTAGAACTCGGAAAACGTCGCGCTCGCGCCGGAGCTCTTTTGATGCTGGCTCTCCCAGGTGGCGCATATATTTATCAAGGAGAAGAGTTAGCGCTGCCTGAGGTTCGTGATATCCCTGAACATCGCTTAGAAGATCCTCGTTGGAACATGTCGAATAACACCGACAAAGGTCGTGACGGTTGTCGCGTGCCGCTTCCTTGGCGCAGTGCGGCTGATTCTGCATTCGGATTTTCTGGAACAGCATCTGTTACTCCTGAAGAAGCCTGGCTACCTCAACCTAATTGGTGGGGTGAGTATTCGGTTGAATCGCAAGACAAAGATCCATCATCAACTTTGAATATGTATCGCACTGCACTTGAGATTAGACATAAAGAAGCGGGTCTTGGTGATGGATTGATGACTTGGGTTGACTTTGGAAGATATGTTCTCGCTTTCACCCGACCAGGCAATTTCTTATGTCTAGTCAATTTTGGTGGAGAGATAAAACTTCCTGATGGAGAGTTGCTCGTATCAAGTTCTCCAATCAGAGATTTCATGCTGCCCGCAGATACTGCGGTTTGGATGCGAACTAAGTGATTGCTACGCAACAAGCGAAGACTGTAAAAGTCCTTGCATCTGCCCAAGTCTTAAATGGCCTTGGAGTCGCCGGAACAGTAGCTGCAGGTTCCTTACTCGTTGCTTCGATAACTGATTCTGAAACGCTAGCAGGCTTGGCTCAAACCTCTTCGGTTTTAGGGGCTGCGGCGCTGGCGCTCCCGCTAGCAAGATTAACTTCACGGGGTGGAAGACGGTTGGCGCTCTCCGTTGGTTATATCGCGGGCTTAATTGGGTCACTAATGGCAATTATCGGTGGTGCAAGTGAGAACTTGATTCTCATGCTGCTCGGTACTTTTTTTGTCGGCGCAGCATCTGCGGCGGGATACCAAGCTCGTTTTGCTGCTATTGATCTTGCAACAAATGAAACGCGCGCCAAGCAACTCTCATTTGTTGTCTGGGGATTAACAATAGGCGCAGTCGCTGGACCTAACTTGATGGAGCCTTCTGGAAACCTCGCCGAAAACTTCGGACTGCCAAGATTGGTCGGTCCTTATTTGATTTCTGCCGTAGCACTTTTCCTTGCAACTTTAGTGATACAGATTTTTCTCCGGCCTGATCCGTATCTTCTTGCTCAGAAAGAGTCAGCTGTAACAACTGCTGTAAAGCGATCTACCAAGGAGGCACTTTCACATATTAAGAAGAATGAAAGAGCGCTCTTCGCAATCCTTTCAATAGCAATTGGCCACGTAGCAATGGTTTCCATAATGGTCATGACCCCCGTGCACATGGCTCATGTTGATGTCACGCTAACTATTATTGGATTAGTAATAAGTATTCATGTTGTTGGCATGTATGCATTCTCGCCAATTGTCGGATCAATTAGCGATCGAATCGGGCGAATAAATACGATCAAGATAGGCGTAGTAACACTTCTCATATCTGCCGTAATTTCCGGAATTGCTGCTCCAGATGATGCGATCACACTTGGAATTGGGCTCTTCTTGCTGGGTCTCGGCTGGTCATTCACACTAATTGCGGGTTCAGCTTTTCTAACGGAATCAGTAGCGCCAGAAGTTAAGACCTCTGCTCAGGGAGCAAGTGATCTAGTGATGAACCTATCTGGCGCAGGCGGGGGAGCGTTGGCTGGAGTAATTATCGGAACACTCTCTTATGGCTGGCTCTGTGTTTTCGCAGCTATTCCGGTATCACTTCTAGGTATCTGGTCACTTAAAATTAAAGACAAATGACGCTTTATGACGAGATGGGCGGAAGAGAGTCCTTTGAGAAAATAGTTTCTCACTTCTACGCTTTAGTTGCAGTTGATCCAGTTCTT
>Ga0075473_10000923_pt1 | contig 12420 bp, 28 predicted proteins | sample DEB19_08_DNA_FD_76340 | JGI IMG/M metagenome (GOLD analysis project Ga0075473, IMG submission 76340) | Aqueous microbial communities from the Delaware River and Bay under freshwater to marine salinity gradient to study organic matter... | ecosystem: Environmental > Aquatic > Marine > Coastal ... | reverse complement strand
TTACCACATTCTTCAATCAAAGCATTCTTGGCAGGATAATAAACGGTCTTATCATATTCTTCCATGAGCTCCTGCATCTTTTTACTGCGGGCTCTGTCTATTTCCCATCTGCGTTTAGCGAAATCACTCACTTTTATCTAGTTCAAGAAAGTTATAGAAATTAATAGTGCGATCAACACTATTTGCCCAACGGTCAAATTCATTGAGAGGGCAGCTGATGTCTACAAAGAAGTCGGGGAATGCCCAGTAACGAAAGCGATACAGCCGATTACCTTTCTTAGCCATAGCGCCCATCTTAAAGAAATCTCTGTCAACTTTAAACCCTTTACGTTTCAGTAAAGTCTTAAACTGACTTGGAGACATTCCCCATAGACGATCACGATCAGGTTTATTAAAAATGTATTTGAATTTCATTTAGAACTTTCTCAAGTAATTAGCAACATCTTCAAGGTCAGGTTCAATCTGATCTAAAGCAGCAAGTGTCATCATTTCCATAACGACTTTTACTTCTGCTTTGCCGAATACTAGCATCAGAGCAGTGATAGCATCAGGCGACTCTGCGGTCCAGAGCTTGTCTGCGATTGCGTGTTGGGTAGGGGTAAGACCATGAATCGTAATCATATATGTTCCTCTCACTATACCATAATTTTAACACCTGCAGTATGCCGTGTCAAGTGTCCGAGCAAGCCAAAGGGTTACTAATCATATTGAGATTTAGATACATCATCGTAGCTTGATTCTTCTAAAGCATCTTTAATACCATCCTGGTATGCTTTGTCTAATTGTAGTTTAAACCAACGCTCGAATTCTTTTAATGAAATATGTCCATCATAGATATTTCTAAACATAGTATCAGGTGCCATGTTATTTCCTTAAGTCAATTAATATACGCAATGCCTCTAAAGATAAAAATAATTTTGCCGCAGGTTCAACATGTATAGGTTGGTTTACCTCTCTGTAACTTCTATTTAGAGAGGAACTAGCTGTAGAGTTTACCATGATATCTTGTGACCAATATCTAGTTTGCGGATTAGGATTGATGGATATCGTTGTTATTGGTTGTATTTTCATTTCTCTGTATCGGGATATCTGCAGATCAGTTCATCTTTCTTAATTACTTGGGTAACACTTGTAGGTTCCCAACCCATTCTTTCAAAAACAAGATCAGCCCCCTTCCAACCTACAGCTGAAAAGAAACCGATAATAATCCATTCCAAGATCAACATTATTTTTTCCTAATAGTCCAAGAATCATCGTCTATTTTTTCCCAGACTATCGCATCACCTATATTTAGATTGGCAGCTTCCAAAATATCCGGAGGTAGTTCTAAAAAATAATCTCCAGTATATTCGTCGAATTGAACTTCAACAGTAGCCTTCATAGCATTTTGCCTTCGTTTAAAATTGAATCCTGCACCCATTATTTAATTCGCTCTATGTAATTAAAATTTATAACACATCTAATTTTTTGATCAGTACAACTAGTGCCAGAATGCTTAATATCACTATCAAAGATAACTAATCTATTTGATAGTGATTCGACTTTATTCCCATCATCAAACAACGTATATCCATTATTTGTATTAACATAATACACCGCAGTCTTGCCCTTAAATGCGCAGGTATTTAAATTATTTTCTGAGGCAAGTATGTCTATGTGCATTCCATGTATTATGTTGTTACTAGTTCTGGTTAGCAAATTTGCCTTTATTCTGACTAATGCTATGGCTTCAAGCTTATCAACTACGCAGCTTAAAATATTAGTATAGCTACTTTTAGGTTGATAATTATCATAAAAAAGATGAGTAAACTGAAATAAGTCCAAGTCATTTTCGGTGAAAAGATTTACTCCATCATTATAAAACCATGGAAAATTATTTGATAACATTGTATTGCGTATTTCATTAAACTGCTCTATAGGCAATAAGTCATCAATTACTATAATATCTTTTTCCATTAAACTTCAATATACATAAGAGTAAATTCCTCGGCGCGTGATTCGTAGTTTGCATATCCTCTTGGATTACAAACAATTCTGGTATCTCCAATACTGTAATCAAACACATCATGTGTATGCCCATGCGTCCATAATTTAATCTGAGGATGTGTTAAGATAAAGTCCTCAAGATTACTACTGTATGCTCCATTCATTTCTACATCCTCTGCATACCTAGGTTTAACACTTTTCTTACTAGGAGCATGGTGTCCAACAACTACATACTTTTTATTTCTATCAGACTCAACCACAGACTTGATGTAATTAAGACTTTCTCTATGCCTATGTAAAGTATCCAGTGGTTTTAATTTAGCATAGTTAGTATCACTATTGCGAATGATTCTGTAATCATTCATCATCTCACTTACCATTAATAGAGTAGTTCTATCACCATTATTCATATCAGTCCACAAAGTAGCACCGATGAAAGTAACATCATCAATCTCTTTTTTGCTTTGCTCTAAGAAGTATACATTATTAAACGCTTGGCATTCCTCTTCTAAGTAATTGTAAGCATCAGGATACTTACCATGATAGAACTCATGATTACCAGCAATATAGATTACGTGCGGGAATTCAGAACTGCACCTAGCTAAGAATTCTCTGTATCGTTCTGCAGTACCTCGTCTGGTCATTTCGTCAGCAAATTTAACATCATCTGCCTTGAAGTCATGTAACTCTTGTGCAGTCATAATATCACCGCCAAGAATTAAAACGTCGGCACCCTCATTCTTGAGGGTAATATCTCCAAACTCAAGATGAAGATCAGAGCAGATTGCCAGTTTCATTTTTCGTAAAATTTCTCTATAATAATTTCGCCAAGATCGGTATCCCACACTTTAATATGCTGAACAGATTTTGCACACTCTTTCACTACAAGTTCGACTAGTTTTTCCAGTTCCTTATCATACTCAGTAGACCAATCAATATATTCTGAACCAGGGCCCCATTCCTCATCCTCCCAGAATACAAATCCCGCTTGTTTCGCAAGTTCAATAGATTTTTTATTCACAACCAACTCCTATGGCATTCATGCACTTCTTCGAGCCCATCATACTCACTTATATACCAGTCCACTTCGTCAGGTACATCTACAATCTTAAGTTCAGCATGGTGACCGTCGGCATCTGTACCTAATTCTTCTACTGCGGCAACGAGATCGGGATCATTACGAGACAACGAATTACAATGAACTGGATTTCCGGGTTCGCTGTACCAGTAATCATTATCCCAGTCATCGCATGCATGAGTCCAACCTTTACGCTTAGCAATAATAGCATGCGCCTCAGATGACAGACCAAATCCGCCGAAGCATCTATTTATTACTATTTTCATTATATTCTAAAGTATTAGATTGTTGCAGCCAATATTTTTCTATAGATCTCTTCGCATCACCTTCATTGATGAAATGCCCAATATACTTCTCACAATCATTAGTGAAGGGAAAAGTCTCAGTATAAATCTTTGAAGAATAAAAATTTGCATTAAGTGCTGCATGCCATGCAGCACCCATAATCCTACCATCAGATTCTCTGTAGTAGTAATTCATAGTAGGAGTATCCCGCCAATTATACATTTTCTTCCTTTGTGCTATTAATTGATTGTTGATGTGCACCTTGCTCAAACATAGACCAGAGTTTGTTAAACTTTAATTCATATAAAGTTTCCAGTCCAAGTAAAGCATTAGCAATTTGGTCCTCAGTCATTGCTGGACTAGAATCGCAAACACCTTCATATACTGTCTTGATGTCCTTGGTAATACCCCAGCATTCTAGCAATTGCTGTTCAAAATCAAAACGATTAAAATTCATTAGAACCACCCCGGCTTTGCGCCTAAATATCTACCAATAAAAGTAAGAATGTAAAATGCTGCACCCCATAGTGTCCACAGAACTAAGTAACGTTCTAGTCTGTTTTTAATAGCATACCATGGAAGTGTTTTGAATGTGAATACGTCTTGTACCCATAGTTGATCATTAGCAATATGATTCTCCAAAGGAGCAATATATGCTGAACCAATTTTTACTCGTTTACCTACAGGAATAGCAATAGGAACGATCTCACCATCACGAATTATATGTGCCATTACCAACTCGAATCATAATAGATGTCTACCATTTTTTCATTGTAAAACTTTAAAGCATTCTCAAGTATTTCTACAGTTGATTCTAAATCATCGTAATACCAAGCATCATACTGTTGAGCCCCAAAGAAGAATCCTTGTTGAGTCGGCAGTAATGATGCTGCTTTAGATTTATCTTCCATTACCTGTTTACAGATAAGTAATAGAGTTTCTAGATCCTCTTTTCTAACATAGTACTCACTACAGTTATCGACACCATTTTGTACATTGTCAACGAACCATTTATGAATGTGATTAGCCTTACGCCAGTAACCCAACTCAACAGTTACACTCCTTACATCATAGCCTTTGATGTCCAACATCTCGGCAATTTCTTCACGCTCTGGGCTATTGTAATCTAAGTACACTTTGCCCTTCAAATACATATCTAATCCCATTTAGAACTCCACTCGAACAGAACCTTTGACAACATTACCGTTTGAATCAGTTTCACGAATGAAATGACCACCGTGTTCTTTTGCAAATTCTTCCATATAAGTGGACAGCTCTGAACCGATAACCTCGGAACGATGGTTTACTGTTATGACCCCCATTACGAAAAACTGCTGGGATAGATCAGTACGATATACTACAGGAGTACCGGCAAATTTGTGCCAGGACAAAATACCGTAAACAATGTTCTTATAAAGACTCTTTTCCATGTACATAATATAATTCCTTATCAATCAATTCTTGTATAATTTAAAACGTTGCCTGCGCCATACTGTGCTTCTGCTAACATCTTTGCATCATAATCATTTTTTGCAACAACTATAGTTTCGGCGGTTTGATAATCATTGATTCTTACCCACACCTTATATCTATAAAATTCTGAATCCGAACTCATTAAAATTCCTTTACGTTTTTTCTGTCATCGTAAATTTTTTTACATATCATTTCATACTCTTCATCTGTGAACATCGACCGATACATACTCAATCCATTGATGACTAATAATGCTGAAACTAATTCAGGTTCATATTGATACAACGCCTTAGTTATGAACTCTTGTACATCCTCTGCACACTCCTTAGCTTTGCGCTGGTCGTCATCAATCATATTCGTTTTCGCTTTCTTCAGCCATCTCCGAAATCATAAAGCACTCATCAAGTTCATCTGGTATGGTAGCCTTAATTTCTTCGTGAGTCATACTACCAAATTCATAGTATTCATCAAAGCCATTACTATAGATACCACAAAATGCCATACCTGGCTCATAATACATACCTACAATTTCATAACCAATGCTTTCCAGATGTTTATAAAACTCGATTGGCGGACTCCATGCAGTATCGAATACAATAATAATTCGATCCTCGTCAAATTGGACAATTTGTATTTCGTCTCCCCTAATATCCCATTTGACTCCCCAGTTCTCTACACTCCAACCATAATCCCACATACCTGTAGGATTCGGTTTCAATGCTTGGAACAGACCATCTGAGTCTAATGCAAGATTAAACTTCTTAATTAGTTCTGGGTCTTCGGATCTAATTTCTAGATTGTTATTGCACCAATTTGGCATAGCCGTCCTTTCACTCTATGCTATATTATAACACCAACTGAATGCCCTGTCAACCTAAAGGGTTACTCAATATTGGCTATTTCTATATTCATTTTTATAATATCTATGTCCTGCCTTTTACGCCAGCTTCCAACATAATAACCATGGATATTATGAAGCCCACGTAATGTATCGGCATTGTTGACATAGATGTATTCTTGTGGATCAAATTTTTTTCTATCAATAAAATATTTGTATTCGTTATAGTTGCCTGCTATGATATATTTCTTTTGATTCTTTGTTCTTATCGCAATTTCGTCTATACCATTTACAGACATGGTATTAAAAGTGCCGTATTGAGCAGTTGTAAGTTGCCCTGCTGTGGTATACGTAAAAGGAGAATAAATTGAATTATGAGTAGTAGTAGTTGCGGATATAGTATACTGATCGAAAGCACCTATGTCTATGGGAGCAATGGACATAGTTTCAAATCCGCCAATTTGTGCTGTAGTTAAAGATGCTTCTGGGATATTAGGTATTGTACTCATTCATCACCTACATTCTGATAAAATCTTTTTTCTTGTATGGTCAATTCGCCTCTTTTTCTTGGACTAGAACATAATGGACAGTTAGGAATCCCACAATCCAAGGCATGATGCTTTGCTAGTTTATGGGGTTCCTCCACTTGTAATCCTTTACTCTTCGCAATTTTTACTTGTTTCTTAATTACGTTTTCTGTGCGATGGCGTCTTTCGCTATGTTTTTCCTTATCTTCACTGTTACTCATTTTAGATCCTATACAGTGGTTTTATCATATTCAGTCTCATCCATTACAAATTTCCCATCAGGGAATCGAATCTTTAAAACACTTATTGCATCATCTAGAGTTTTACCTTGGGCAAGAAAATCTTTATTATTGTAATCCCAGAGATATACAATGCCATTGATTATCTCAATCTTAATTCTTTTGCTTGGTTCAGGCCTGCGTTGAATTTCAAAATTTGGACGCTTTTTTCTAGCAAAAATGAGTCTTAATACCAAATACAACAAAAAGGCGCCTGCCACTAATTCCCAACTCATGATGAATGATAGAGTACTAAATACTCAGCCTTATTAGTGGGGTCTTTAGTCTTATAAACCATTTGCTCTCCATCCCATTGATCTTGATCGAAACGAGGATCACTATCAGTTAGATGAGTATACAATCTATGCGTATCAGTTATAGGATTGTGAACAGTAATCTCTTTAGGGAAGTTTGAATTCCAAGGTGCAGAAAGTTGATTAAGATCTTTTTGCCACTTGCATTTTTCTAAAGAAATCTTCGCGATTGGTATGCAAGCATTGCTGCCGCTTCCACCCCCACCAGCATTGCCGCCGCTTCCGCCTCCACCAGCAATTGCAGTTACAACACTGGTGTTTGTAATTTTAATAGGGAGTCTAACTGCCATATTGTTCCTTTACTGTATCATTAGTATATATTAAAAAGACTGGGGTGTCAAGCACCCGCAGTCAGAACATACTTAGCCAATTGTTTCCAGTCACCACCCTCAGCACGAATCTTGACAACGCTGATAAGCGACCGAAGCGAGAGATTTTGAACACTCTTGGCCATCGAACGCAAAAACTCTAATGCGTCACTCTTAAACTCGATACTGTACTCGGGCATGAACTCTGCATCTTGCACAATAGTGTCCATACGCTCGATCTTTTGCTCTTCGGTCATGCTGAGGTCTACGCACAATGCACGTGAACGCACTGCTTGATCCAACGAGTCCATATCTTTGTTACTGATAAACACGATGCTACCAGTAAACTTGAACGAACGCGGAAGATCTTCGTCTTTGATATCAGCATTCCAGCTAATGTAACGCTCGCCGTATGAGTCTAATGCACCCTTCAGCAGATTCAGTGCTACAGGGTCCTTAAGCACGCTGTCGCAGTCATCAAATACCAGAGTCATGCCGTTGCCTTCGAACAAAGAGCGATACAAACCCTTAGCAGTGCTAAACCCTTTGATCACTCTGTAAGAACGCGAACCCTGAATACGAGTACCAACCTCGAATGATGCAAGATCAGTCACGTCTTGTAGACCACAATCTTTGAGTGATTTAATGACACTGTGCGTCTTACCCAGACCGCCTTGACCAGTAATAATTGCTGATGCTACAGTCTTCTTCGCAACCATCGTAACCATTTGCTTGACGAACTCAAAGCGCTTGGTGATACCAAACTCATCTGCTTTCTTGGCATCTTGATTAAGGGATTGTTGAACAGCAACTTGATAACCTAGAGCAGTCATCTTGTTTTGTACGTAATCAAGATGAGTACTGTGGGATTTGACTCGACCATTTACTAGACCTTCCCAACGCTTCTTGGACTCATTGAACTTGATTGCTACTGAAGCCATTTGCATCTCCTAAATTTCACTATACACATATGATAACACCATTTGATACCCGAGTCAAATGACGGGTTACTGGGTGTTCAACTCTGGCTTGTACATTCTGGTCAATTCACGTTCTAGATTGTGAGCAGCGGTCTTACCCCTGACGACCTCTAGGACCGTCCAGAAGAAGGCCTCAGGGCCGTATTCGCGGATGTTGTTGCACAAGGTCCACGTTTTAGACTCTGCTAGGGCCCGCTGAAAGTGTTTAAGAACACGTACGCGAAGGTCTTTCTGACGAAAACCCTGGGTGACACCCACGTACGACTCGCCGGTCACCGTGTTTTGTAACATGTACACGATGTGGCGTCTATCGGATCTCTTTTTTCTTACCATAACATAATGATAACACCATTTGATATCCGAGTCAAATGACGGGTTACTAAGTACCCTTTCTTACTGAAGGGGTATTCTTGACAGTTTTTACTATTTCCTGTGTTACATCTTTTGGAACCACACTCACTCTGGCCAAGTAAGAAATTCGAGATGTTTTCGGGTTCTCAAACTTACTAAAATAGATTTGTTTGGAATCAAGTAAACTTTTTGCAAGTATTTGAGATAGATGTTGTTTTACATATTTTTCAAAATCTATGATATCATCATTTAAGTTATATAATTGATCGACTGATACTTGCATTTCTGCGGTGACAAGCTCACCTTTGATACATATTCTATCTAAATTTGTAATATCACAGTGAGTGTCTGATATGTTCACGTAATTTATCCCAATCAATTACTAATTCTTTCACGCCGTTTGAATCTGTTCTCAGCGTACTGTATATACTCTGAGCGTTCTCAGTGACAGGTTTAGTGTCCTCAGCGATTGCTTTCTTTGCCTCAGCGTTTTTGCGTTTTGGCTTCTCAGCGGTCTTAGTATCAGTGACAACTTTTTTAGGTCTTGGCATATAATCTCCTTAAGTGTTAGTGCCGGTTACGAAACTTCCGGCTTGGATTTGACGCATCCAACGATAGCCCCAGGGTGGAGTGGAGGATGGGGCCGATATCACACGCCTGGCATTTAAATGCCGCCAGGTAGCTTATTTGATAATTAGTTTATCATCATTGACAAAATATAAAGCATCCAATGACGAATTATAAAATGTATTTATTGCATCCGCTTTAGTTTGTACTAATGGTTCGCCTGCCAAGTTAAAACTTGTATTTAATAGCATTGGGCAACCTGTCATTTCATGAAATTTTGCCAACAAACTATATAGAAAAGTGTCACTCTCATCTATTGTTTGAATTCTACAAGACTTATCTACGTGACAAATACTAGGTACTAAATCTATTGTTTTCTGTTTTGCGAAAAAATTAACGGTCATAAATTTAGATTCATCTAAACCATCAGTGTCAAAATATTCTTTAAAATAAGATTTTAATATAATTCCCGCGAAAGGTCTATACCATTCTCGCTTTTTGATAAGATTAACTATATCTTTTCCACCTTTATTTCTAGGATCAAATAAAATAGATCGATGACCTAGCGCTCTAGGGCCTGCCTCAGGTGATCCATCGAAAATAGCTAGACTTTTTTGTTCAGTTAATATCTTGCACAGTGTATTTAGATCAGCAGATGTGCCTTTATCTATTTTCTCAGTGTCATCATAGTAATGATAAAAATTATCTTTTTGAGCATGAATAGTATTGTCGTTGCTTTCAACCATTCTATATTTCAACATAGCGGCACCAATACTAATACCGGTATCATCTGCAACTGGTTCAAAATAAAAATTTACATCTGGGAGGCTTTTAACATAAAAATTATTGGCCACCACATTTAAAGCGTACCCGCCTACTAGGCAGACATTTTTTATACCTGTTTTATGTATGTATTTTTTTAATAATCGTAATACCTGGTTTTGTGTATCTATCTGAACTTGTTTTGCTTTATTGGCATAAAAGTTATAATTATCTTTTGTAATGTCGCCATTAACTTTGTCAGTTAAATTAGCAAAGTATACATAATTTTCATTGGAATGAGTAAACAAAGAAGATACCGGTAAGTTATCTTTGTAAAATGATTCTTCTGTTCTTCCATAAGAAGATAATCCCATGGTCTTACCGTTTTCTAATACATGTTGACCTATTAATGTTGTGGCTGCTTCATAGACCTTTACTATACCATATTTAGTTTCTGCCTCTAGATCACAATCGGATTGATAAATGTGTCTTAATGTATTGTAAATAGATGGTTTCAAAGAATCATTGTCGTTTGTCAACCAAAAACTCTTATATATTGGTATAAATTCTCGATCATCATTACACAAAAAAACTGATTCGGATTCTCTTGCTGCATCCTTGCCATTCACAAATAAAATAGAACCATTTCTATCCACAACAAATACTAGAGCATTCACAAAACCGCTATTGTAATAAGCTAAAGCGGCATGCGAAATGTGATGGGTTAGATATGAAAAATTTTCTAAGGGCAATCCAAATGTTTTTTCTATATATCTAGAATAGATATAACATAGATCTGGTTGATCATTGGACGGGACTGAATATAATGCGTGATCTATTTTTCCCAAGTTTAAATTTCGTAATAGTTCTAACGCTTTAAAAGGTGCTTTATCTCTTTTAATACGAGATAGTCTTTCCTCTTTGCAAAAGAATTCAACTTTTCCATTGTTAATTACACACACTGAACTATCATGAGCAACGTTAAATGCAAGTATTCTCATAGTTTTTTATTGGTTGGGGATAACGGGGTCGAACCATTGACCTTCGCCTTGTAAGGGCGCTGCTCTACCACTGAGCTAATCCCCATATTAATGGAGCGGGTAGCGAGAATCGAACTCGCAAATCTTCCTTGGCAAGGAAGCAGGTTACCTTTACATCATACCCGCCTATTTTCATATTGAGTATTAAAACTTAATACCACCCTGTTAACAGTATTATTTTCCTTATATGATGATCCATGATATAACCAAGAAGGAAAGATTATCAGATCTCCTATCTTAGGTTTTATCCAACAATTCGGTTGCAAATAGTTTCTAGAATTTGGATCTATATGACTATCTTGTTCATGTAAATGAATTAGAAAATTATTAGGATTTTTAAAATATAATTTGCTGCTATCATCATCCACATTAACATATAACGCACCAGAAAACAAACTTCCCGGATGTATGTGATCTATTAAAATAGATCCAGTGTTTTGTATATTGAACCAAGAATTAGATATGGCAATTTTACCTAGTAAACCTAAGGATGAAGCATAATCATTAATTATAGAATATAATGTAGTATTCAATCCCTTACAATTATGTAATTTTGTTTCAATTAAATTAAAAATGTCTGAGCCACCAGCATGATTGGAAGTTGCGTTTCCAGTTATGGCTGGGTGTTCTGAAGTTTTTTCGTTTAAACAAAAATTGTAAATATTATTTAATTGTTCTTCTTTTAAAAAATTTGAATAATGTGCTACATATACTGGAAATAATAAATGTTCATGTTTGATAACTGTAACATTATTCATATGGTGCCCCAGGGGAGACTCGAACTCCCAAAATTATGATCCTAAGTCATACACGTATGCCAATTCCGTCACCGGGGCATTATTGGTCTCGGATGCAAGAATCGAACTTGCGCCTCATGCTCCCAAAGCACGAATGATACCATTTCACCAATCCGAGTTATCTCATTAATCGTTTAACAAATTTAAGTAATAACGTATGATGTCTGTACTCATGCCAATATGGCTTTAAGAATTTTTTCTTATACCAGTAAATATCACTCTCTGGATGAGGACCAATGACTCCTATATTCTTTTGTATAATTGCTGCAGGATCAGCATTACTATAAGTAGCAATGGTTTCAAAATTACTTGAATCACCTAATAGGCTACAACCATCATAGAAAAACATTTCTTCATCATGCCCATTCCATGTAACATTTACAACCGTACCATAACTTCTATTTGTCTCAGCATTAGGTCTCTTAATATATTGAACAGGATTTACATTCTCAAGTATATTGAAATAATGAGGGCCTGCCCAATAAGCACCCATGCAAATACCAAGATATCGTTTCCCCTTAGCAATTTGATTTTGTATTACATCTTGCTTATCGGCTAATAATTTATAGTACCTATTGCTATCACCTATACCACCAGGGAACGCTATCATTTTATACTTACTCAGTATAGCATCAGTCAATTCATCTCTGTTAATTACGTCGACATCGTAAGCCAAGCCCAATGCTCTAAGAATTCCATGAGCACATTCTACACTGCACTCAGGATGATTGTGAAATAAAGCTATACGTTGTTTTTTCATTTAACCATATTTATGGTTGATCCATTGTGGGAGGGATTTCGAAACCCTCATTTCGCTGCACTCTAACCTCTAAGCT
>Ga0075473_10000922_pt1 | contig 12421 bp, 4 predicted proteins | sample DEB19_08_DNA_FD_76340 | JGI IMG/M metagenome (GOLD analysis project Ga0075473, IMG submission 76340) | Aqueous microbial communities from the Delaware River and Bay under freshwater to marine salinity gradient to study organic matter... | ecosystem: Environmental > Aquatic > Marine > Coastal ... | reverse complement strand
TTGCCATTAATTATTCCTGTGTATTAACTGCTGCAAAAGACTTTTGATATCACGTAAATCATTTTCTACTTCGGTCATTCTCTTGCAAAGACTGTTGTTTCTTTTGCTTGCTTCGCGTGCAGCTAAGAACTTCTTATATTCTTCTTCATTGTTATTTATGATCACTCCAGAGTCAGTATCTTTCACATATCCTGGATGATTTGTGTCGACTAACATTATGCAGAGACTCCAATTACCTGAATCTGTTCTACCTTTGGAACAACGTGTGTGTTCTCTGAAAGTAGAACAATCTTAATCTGCATTGTGTTATATGTATCAAACTCTGTATAAGAAGAAGTAACATAGCGAGCAACGTTATCGTTTGCAATATTATTCCATGCTACATTCTTGTACTTCAGCTTATCAACACCAACATCACCTACAATGTTCGTATTTGAGATTGGCTTGAACAGTGTGATTGCAGTTGAGTTTGCACTCGATACTGGGAACACTTCGTGATTTTCAGGTGTAAGAATACTATACACTCGAATTAGATCACCAGTAGAAAGAACAGAAGACTGATCAGATGTAGTCGAGATAGAATTGCTTCCATTTGTTGATAGGAAGTTACCAGATAGTCCAGTATATACTTCTGGATACTGTGGAAGACCATATGTGTACTCCCACAGATCTTTCGGATCTTCAGTGCTATAACGATCTGTGTTGTTCTTCAGTTCTAATGGAGTCCATGCTTTATCATCAAATGCTTCTTTGTCTGCAGCATTATGCAGCTTAGCATAAACTTTGATCTGTGTACCAGCTGGACGATATCCTGCTAGATAAACTACAACATCTTCAGCATACTTACCTTCACCAAAAGAGATCTTCTTTGAGATATACTTAGACTTGCCAAGACCATTGCGATCAACTTCTGTATCATATCCAGTAATACCGCCGCGTGTTTCTGTGATTGTATTATTGATATCATTCTGATACATGAAGAAATCAAGTTCGTTTGTTTTCAGATATGGAACAGAGAAGCGATTTGCTTCAGCAACAGAAACATTGAAAGTCACGTTTGCAACAGCTGACTTTCTTTCAGTTCCATATAGATTAATGTTATCAACTTCAAGAGATCTTGAAAGAATGTATGATTCTCTTACAGCATTATTGAACTTAAGAAGTTCTAGATTTGTGCTAGTCGCCGGCATTGCATTTGACGAGTTAGCAATGTTATAAGTCAGTGAATAATCTGATGTGGTAGGATTACCAATCAGAAACTTTGGCTTAAAGTTATCAACCTGGAATCGATCGAGTGAAACAACATTTGCCGAAGCACCTGAACGAACACCAATGATTCTTGTTCCTGTTGCAAACTTCACAGAGCTGTTTGCATTCGAATCTACAAGATAGACTTTCTTCTTCGTATAGTCAGTATAGTAAACTGCGCCGACCGGTGGAACTTTGAATCCAATTCCAGACGCACTAAAGCTTGGGAATCTATCAACTGTAAGCGATGTGGTATTGACAACGTTTGTTACGGTCAGAACATCTGTTACAGTTCCGTTTGAGACAACGATCTTATCTTCAATTCCGTAGTTGGTAAGAGTAGTACCAGATCCAGTGATTGTGTTCGACGCTGAAGAAACGGTAATAGTACCAGTTGCATTAGCTACGTTTTGATAGCACCATTCACCACCAATTAGAGCACCTGATACTGACGAATCAACTGTAAAGAATTCGTAATCTTTATTCACAAGTGGAATAGTCACAGTGTTTGAGATAAACTGAGCAACTTTGACTCTGAACTTAAGATCTTTGTTACTAAACTTATCATAACTATTGGAATTTGTAGCTTTATATAGGAAGCCGTCGAAGCGAGACTGCGAACCAGGAGATGCGTTGTTTGTTACACCGCCTGCTCCTACGAGTCTATCACCTTGAACGTTTGTCCAAATATCATAAGCAGGATCACTGTACTTCACAACGATGCCGTAATAACGACCCGATTTTACTAAAACCGGATTGCTAAAACCAACAACTGTAGGAGTCTGAGCATCATTGCTGATGTTAACAGAATCATATGGAATTGCCTTAATAGAATTTGCTAAAGATAGATTCGGATTTGGATCTCCGTTTTCTACTTCGCAAATCCATACGTTAAGTCCTGGCTTTGTGGTTCCGCTTACGTTCGCATTCTCTGCTGGCTTGGCCTTAAAGAATAGATCTACGGAAGTCAACATGACTTCAGCTGCGTTTGCAACTGTATCAGGATTTACATAGAATGTTTGGATATAGTCAAATGTCGACATTAATTCCTCTTAGTCTTTTCTTTATTTATTCTTATGGAAGCTGCTCATTCAGACCATTCCAGTCAATAAATCGAACGTTACTTCTTTCAATAGCATCATTGATGTACTGAGAAGTAAATCCAGCTGGAACTTCTGCTACAGGAGGACGATCAGTTGTAGACGCCATTGTAGCAGTCTGTGAAGTATTCAGACCAACTGGCTCAGCATAGCCGAATGGTAGGCTTGTGTAGTACTTCAGGCCAATAGAACCCGTTGTCTTCGAGTTACCATCGTAAGACTGAATGCTAAATACCTTAATACCAGCTTTAGCAGAAGCAAGTTTGTTCTGTTGTTCAACATCGCTTGTCGCTTCGTTAATGCCAGCATCATAGTAGAAATCAAAATTCAGAGTTCCATTTTCATCAGCCAAAAGACCACTTGTATTTGTGGTAGATGTTCTAGACTGCGAGCACTTCGAAGTTTGATCTTCTCCGTCGAATACAAACTTGTGATATGTATTCGGCTTCAGACCAGTTGCAGAAATTGTAAACTTCTGTGCATCTGAAATAAATTCGCCGCCAGGAATTGAGAATCCACCCCAGAAATCTCCACCAGAGATATACATTGTTGACAGAGAAATTGTAAATTCTGATGGTGAAACTTCATGAACAACACCATTGTAACCAAAGTTCGCTGGGTTAGGAACAATTCTTGTTTCGCGGCTTACAACGTCTGATGGATAGTAAAGCTTGTATCCGAATGTGCCAGACTTCGAGCTTTGAAGGAACCCACCGCTCTTCTTACCCTTATAGATGCGAATCTTATAGTAGATGCCATCGTTTGGATTGTGTGTCCATGTAAGTTTGAAGTGATCTTCAATCCATCCACCAACTGGACCATATGACTTACGTTCCATTGATCCTGGGTGTTCAATCTTTCTGCCATCATTTAAAATGCTCAGGCCCTTGGAAGAGATGTCAGCATTTGTGAGTGGTAGAGCTGCAGCTGATGTGTATGTCGAAACATAATCGCCGCCAGAAGTGAGAGACTGGAAGACTTCAAGAGCCATGTTATTGTCACGGCCATTGATGTAGAACTCTACTGGTCCCGCAAGAGTACTGAATGTATAATAAAACTCTTCGTAAACCGACCCACTATCACTTGCAGAAGTACTACGCTGAGACTGAATTGCCACAGATGTTGTTTGTGTAACAACTGTAACTTCAACCGGTCCTTCAACATATCCGTCAGTCGCATCGTTCTGAGATACAATTGTGAATTCATTGAATGGTAGAGTTACAATACCAGTTGAGTTATCTTCTGGCTTGAATTCTAGATTCAGCTCTGTTAGCTTTGGACCAAGTTGATCTTCCTTAATAGAAGCATAGAATTCTGGGTTACCAAGATCCGAATAGTTGTAATCGGTAAATGGATCGACAAAGAAACCAAAGCGGAAGCGATCGTTCAGAGAATCAAGTGATGATGGAATGAAGCGAGCCTTGGCAAGAGCTTCAGCCAGTGTGAACGATACGTAGTATTCAAGATCCTTAATACGCTTCTCGAGTGAAGCGATATCAGACATCTTGTATCCCTTGACTTGAATACGTGAACGATCTGTAGCACTAATCAGAGAAGTAACAGTGTAGTTCTTAACTCTTCTTCCAACAGATTCATTCACTGCTTTTGTATCGATAATCTTTGCCATATCAGCGGAAAGTGCTTGTGGCAGAGAAGGATATGGTGGAATGTTCAGAATCTGTAGTGTTAAGCTGTTCTGTGGCTCAGGTGGAACTTCACCAAGGAATCCATTTTTACCTGCGCGAACAACAAAATCTCCATTGCTATCAACAACAACGCGATCAGATCTTCCAAGATAATATTCGATGTTAGCAGTCAGATCAGTATCTGGAGCTGGGAAGTACTTTTCAGCAGCAGTAATTCTTGCTGATGAACTTGGTTCCGTTGGGTTGATAATCGACGCTGCATTTGCACCAGCAGCCACTGATGAAATATCTGTGATCAGATTGATTGTGTTTGCAGAACGCGGACGGAAGTCATATTGATCACGAAGATCGTAGTATACACCACTTGTTCCAAGAATTTCTGGAATTTCAAGTGTATGTACATTTGCAGAAGCCGAAAGCGCAGTAAACCCAAGAGTATCATCAATTGGATAAGAACTGATTGTCTTTACGCTCGCATCGCCGCCGGTGAATACGTCGTACTGAACAAGTAGAACATCATTCGAAGATAGTGACGATGCACGTGGCTTTCTAAACAGATAAGAAGTATCTAGATAATCTTCTTTCTGGTTTGTATCAATGTAGAAATCATTTGTAACATCAAGCGCACCATAAGTATTACCGGTAAAGAAGATGGCTTGGCCAGTTAGTGTATGATTCTCTGAAGTTGATGTTGCAGTCAGAGTAAGATTTGCACCACCGCGAGTAGATGCAAGAGCCATACCAGTGCTATTTGCATAGACTGCGTAATAAGTGCCGGCATCTGAAAGACCGGTTATTGTTGTAGTATTATCAGCATAAACTACAGAATCTCCATTTGCAAATGGATTATTTGAAATCTGAATAAACGCGTTTGCTGTACCAGAATTCAGAACACCTGTGTTTGCATTGAATGTTCCTGTACGTGAAGCGCCGTTCGCCTGATATACTTTTCTGAGACGATAAGCATCTGACAGACCAAGTGCCCATGGCCCACTAACTCCACCGGCATTGTTTGAGCAAACAATACGAGTATGAACTGCACGAGTTGAAGTTTTTACTGCTGAACTTACATTATTACGAGTTGCATTATAGACAACCATTACGTTAGCAGACGAAGAGCTGCCAGTTGAATTGGCAATATTGTTTGCCAGATAGATTGTCATTACTTGACTATTTGAAACACTTACGTTCGCATAGCGTGTTGCTTTGCTAGTCAGAGAAATTGGAACGTTTGCCGGATAGTATAGAGTTGCAGTACCGCCAGAATATGTTGATGTAGCATTAGCAGTTAGAATCATAGATGATGCGCCAGTTACCTGAGCAACCTGACCAATCACAGTTGTTCCACCTGTGCTATTTGCAAATTTAATAAAGTCTCCAGCACTAAATACATTCAGGAAGTTAGTACCGCCTGCACCAGCAACTGTAGTATTTGAATAGAGTGAAATTGTGCCGGATGCAGAAGATAAAGCTTGGTAATTAGCTTTTGGAATTACCAGAAGTTCTTTCATTGAAGACTCGCTTAGAGCTCCAGTGTATGGGAAGAATTCACCTGCTCCAAGATTCAGTTCAATGTATCCTGTTGTATTTGCACTTTCTGTTTCATTTACAGTTCGGTATGTATAAGCAATATTTGATACCGATTTCATTGCTGGAACGGAGCTATAGAGCAGAGAAGTGCCGGCTGCATCTTCAAGTTGTGCTTGGCCGCTTGCACCAAGAACTACGTCCGCAATACCCTTGTTTGTTCCGCCATAATAGACAGAACTAACATTACCGAAGTTCTTGCCACTGTTCATTACAATATCAAACAGATATAGTCTATAAACAGCGCTTGCAGATCCTTGCTCACCAGATTCTAGAGTAATTGAGCGAATACGAGCTTCACCGATCTTGTTACCAGATGCTGAAATTGAATTACCAGCAGAAGAAGTAACATAACCAGCCGCCGCATCTTGTAGATCTACCTGAGCACCAAGATTGAAAGCAAAGTTGCCGGCAAGTTCTTTTACACGAACATAGTTACCATAACCAAGGCGAATCTTTGCTGCAGTATTTGTTGCAGTAGCTACACCCTTCGCAATATTCGCTCTATACTGGTCTGTTTCTACACGGAAACCATTAATATAAGCTTTGCCCGGATCAATATTCATTTTGAATACTGAAGAAGTTTCGGAGAATGTAGAAGAATCACGAGTAGAAACAATGAACTGATCTAGTACATAGTTACCAGATTCTTCGTATGTTCTCTTTGCAATCTCATTACCGATTACATTATAGACAGTGCTCTGGTTTTGCTTGTATGGGCGACCATCAGCAAACTCAATGATTGGAAGGAAGTCAGTATTTGCATCAGCAGCTTCTTTATCAAGAACACGAAGTTCTGGAGTAAGTTTCAGACGATCAGCACCAGGAGCAGCATAGTTATATGTACCTGTTGCATTGTCAAGAAGTGAAGTATCTTCGTTGCTATCAATAATATCTTCTGAAGTATAGAAGCCAACTGATTTATCGAAGCCTGTATTTGAATACTTACTGACAACTACAAGCTGTGGAGAGACTCTTGAGAAGAATCCCTTCTGATAGATAGTACCTTCATCAACAGTCACACCATAGCCAGTACCAATAGGTGATACGGCAGAGTTCGCAACAGTGATTGACGCCATGTAATTTAGAGCAGTAACATCGAGATCGCCAATTTCAGTAGCCGACAGAGATGATGTGGTCTGCTTCATCACAGTTACATGCGGAGGAACATAATAGCCAGACCCCTGACCAGTCACTGAGATTGAAGTGATTTTACCAAGAGCATCTGTTACAAGAGAACCAGCTGCACCTGTACCAATCAGAGCTACAACATTTGCTGTGTTTGCGGTTGTAGAGTTACGAATGGTTTCACCAGGACCAAAGCGCCACTTAGTTGTGTTAGCAGTCAGAAGATCTGCAGCAAGTGGTTTTACTTTTAGGATCAGAGCTTCTGTGTTTGCTGTGGTGTTAGCTTCAATAATGACAAGATTCGCTACACCATTTTGAATGGTTTGTCCAGCGACGAATGATGATCCAGGGAATGTGGCACCACCGGTAGAGTTCTGAACAGCAAGAGCAGATACAAATACAACTGCATCAGTATTACTAATTAAAGAAGAACCGTTGTTTACTCGAGTCTTGAAGATTGGATACAGCGGGCTAAATACCGTTAGTGTATCTCCAGCAGCAAATGTTGATGTATTAGAATCTGTACCAGATGAATTGTACTTCACATATAGAGTATTCAGATCTGGAGAACGTGATTCAAAACCAGCGACTGTTTTGACAATGTGGCCAGCAACATTTGAGCTATTGCGAACTGACATGCCTTCGAACGCAGTAACTGCAATCTGAGTGCCATCAGTTTCAGTGTCTTTAATCTTTACGTATGGAAGAACCGGGTGACGAACGATGTTACAACCTTCAATGATTGTACCACGCTTGAAAATGTTATCACCAAACTTTTCGATCTGATTCTGCAGAATAGTCTGAAGCTGATTCAGCTCGCGAGCCTGAACGGCCACGCCCGGACGGAAAAGAACACGATAAAAGTTCTTGTTCGGATCGTAGTCGTCGTAATATGGAAATACGTTGAGGTCTGTCTGCAGAGCCATCTAATTAAAACTCCAAGATAATCTTTATAATTTCTGATTTATTGCCGTTTCGAGTAATCGGATCTAAGTTTTCAATATATAGAACTTGACCACTGCCAACAACAAAGTCTCCAGGATATTTATTACTCAAATTCTCGAGTGTAGCGCCAGAAGTGACTCCGACGATATTTCTTACACCGCCTGGATCTAAGTTATAGATACCGAACTTATTACTAATGAACATTACATCGTCATCAACACCTGCACCAAGCTCGATATGGTGGAACGCACCACGTGGCTTGGCATATGAGATAAGACTGTTTTGTTGAATTACTTCATCATCGATAAAGCTTGTACCACCAGACGGGAAGTTGCCAACTAGTCTTGATAACTGAACTGCAGTACCAAAAGAACCGGCTGCTTTATCATTTACTTGAATAGAAGCCTGACCAGCAATTGCTGTAGTCTCAATGATACTTGTTGCACCAGAAGTAAGACCAATAATCTTTGATTCTTCTGCAAATACACCAGCAACATTCGAAAGAGTGATTTGGCCAGCACTCACCGAAGTTACTTTACCAGAAGCCTGTAGAACAAGAGCAGAAATTTCACAATCATCAGCAGTGAATGTTGAATTTGTAGATGCGGTGATCTGATAGTCATAAGGAATATTACTTACAGTTGTAAGATAATTGTTGCTTCCTTTTGATACAAGAACATAATCGCCTACACTAAAGCTGTCTTTGAAAGTCGGTGTCTGTGGATTTGCAAAAGCTACTGCTAACTGACCATTTGATCCAGTTGATGTTGTGATCAACAGTGTTGGTAGAGTGATATAGTTATTACCCTGATTTGTAACAGTCACAGAAGTGATTACACCAGATCCATTGTTTGCAAATGTAGCTGCAAATCCAGAACCGCCGGTGCCACTATTATTTGCAACAATTGTATCAACCGAGCTATCATACGCTGTACCACCATTTGTGATAGTTACAGTCGAAGAAATTCTGCCTTGATTTGTTTTCTTGATCGTGGTATTTGAAGCAGTAACTGAAACATTTCCAAGAAGCTTATACTGCTTGAATTGATATACTGTTTCACCAATACTAAAGTTACCAATAGTATTAGCTGCACGAAGAATTAGATCTACATTAGTATAAAGTGGATTCTTAATTAAACCAACTTGACGGAAATCATTCTCTGTTGGAATTGTTCCACTTTCACTGTTTGTAAATTTAGTGCTAATACAAACTCTCTTTGCTCCAAGTTCTGTGAGTGGATCTGAACCGTGACCACCTGGAGGAGAAACAATTGGTTGTAGAGTTGCTGCTGTAAATCCGGCGCTGTTCGCTACAGATGCTGGAAGATCAATGAAAGCACTATTGATAGTAATTGGAACAGTGTCAGAAGTCTTACCTGCATATGATTCACCATAGCGGTATCCTTCACCAACACTGAGCATTTCAATTTCTACAATTGAGTTTGCTGTAGAATCAATAATTGCACGTGCTTCTGCAGCAGTAGATTCTGTTCCATCACCCCAAACGTATACGTAAGGATAAACTTCGTATTCATCTCCAGCGGCTGGAGCAGTTGTAAATGGAGCATTTAATGAAAAGATCTTTTGTCCGCCAACACCACGATAATCTACAATTCGACGATATTGGCCAGCGGCTCCTACTGATGAAGAAGTGATTTTAATCACACCACCACGGTAATAATCGTCTTCAGCTTCTGCTGTATCCGGCGCGCCGTAGATAGTATCAACACCACCTACTGAAAGGTCTGTTGTTCTAAAGATGCCGTTTGCAATATAGTTATCATAACCTTTACCGCGAGTAATGATATCGATTACTTCAATTGTTCCAGGAGTAGCATTTGCTTCTACTGCAGTATTTGCTACAACAGGAATATAGTTGGTTGTGGCAAACTTTTCATAGTTTGTTTTAGAAATACTATACATGTATTTCCAAATATAGCCATCGCCGGTTACAATTGGATCGATAGTTTTTACTGAAGGAGCCACAGTTGAATTTACATTTACTGTTGTATTGCTAGCATTAAACAGACACTTATAAACATTATATTCAGTGCTATCATCAACAACAGTATAGAATCTCTTTGTGTAAAGATCTCCATCTCTATGATCATACTTGTAATAGAAAGTATTTGAAGACCAGAGATGCTTAGGAACTACATGAACAACATCACTTGCCGAAACTCTTTTGGCAAAGATCATATTGTCATAAACATCAAGGTTTGTTGACTTCACACTGTTGTTTGGTGTTGTCAGATTCGCATCACTTCCAGGATACGGAGTGTGCTTGCCGGCAAAGACAAAGTAATCATTGTTAGCAAAAGAGCTCACAAAACTTGCGGCGCTTTCTACATTAAAATTAGTTGTTACAAGTTTCTGAGTAACTGACATTTATTCCTCGATCGTCTTTGTCAAGTAATGGCCGGATGTAGATGCACCGCTGGCTGTAGTATTTGCTGTTATATTTATCGGAGTTCCATTGACCATGCTTGAAAGCTTTACTGTAGTTCCAGTTGTCTGTACGATATAATAGTTAGTGTTATTTGCCAGACCCTGAACAACAGTGTTCGATGTTGCAGTAGTATATCTTACAATATCACCATTTGCAAATGGATTCGGCGTAATATCTGTATCGATTGTTTCATTCACCGAGCTTACATCTGTAGCAGAGTTGAATTGTACTTCTTGACCAGTTGCAATCTCTGAGAGTTCAACTGTAACAGAATCTTCTTCAACAATCTGAGCCGAACCAAAGAACTTTGTACCAGCTGTATGCATCACCTTCTTGAACATGTCTGCATAGCGATCGACTGAGATCTTTGACAGAATTTCGTACGAGTATTCCTGATAGTAATCACCATCATGAATGTACATATCTTCTGAGAGGAAGCCCTTTGAGCTCTTGTAATAACCCTGGCCAATGCCATTGCCATCAATAACTACTTTAATCGAACCAGAACGCGTTCCATCTGCAGAAGTATACTGAAGAACATCACCATTCGAATAGCCAATACCGGAATCAACAATCTGCAGAGATGTAATCTGACCATTTGCTGTAATAACGTTTGCTTCGATCCGAGCATTCAGACCGATTGGATACATGGCATCCATGTCTTCTGTAATACCAGTTACGTTTGCCGAAGCACCGGAAACGTCACCGACCAGAAGAGTTCCTTCCTTGAAGGTGTTTTCAAATGTAAGTCTCTTTACACGAACCACAGAAGTATTGGCTGACTTGACAATACCCTTGGCTGTAGATGTGATTTGATACAGAGCAATATTCGATACGTTTGCACTTACATATGGATTTGAGTATGAATGCAGTGTATTGGTTGTGAGTGTTCCAGTATTACCAGCTACTCGAACAAAGCCATTTGCACCAACTGTATAGATCGACTGGACAACAACATTCACTACAGGTGAGCTATTGACATACAGACGATCACCTGGTAAGAATCCCGGTAGAGTTGAGAATGTGTGTGATTCAAGAGAACCCGATGAAGCATTAATTGCATTTGCAGAACCGCCACGAGTCTCTGACAACTTAAAGCCAACTGTATTGGCATTTACAATATAATATGCAGTGTTATTTGCCAGCCCAGCAATTGCAGTATTTCCAGCTGGAGTACGATAGATTACTCTTTGGTTATTTGCAAATTCATTTGCGTATCTAACTAAATGGTGGCCACTCGCATCTGGATTATAGTATCTCAAGAAGTGACCAGAACCACCTGGGTTCAGAGCAGTAATATCTACATTTGCACCAGTTGAAGTTTCTGACAGAGCTAGACCAGTGCTATTCGCATATCTTACATAGTACAGAGCATTATTGGTAAGTCCGGTTACAGCAGTATTGCCACCGCCAGTTAGATATCTTACCTGTTGACCATTTGCAAACAGAGTATTTGCGCTTGTAATACTAATAAAGTTGTTTGTTCCGTCTACCGAAGTATTTGAGTTGAATGTTGCAACATTGGAAGCCTGAGTAATATTGATATTTGCTCCACCTGCAGTGGCCGAAAGTGACACACCAGTAGAGTTTGCAGTTGCTACAAAATAGAATGCATTATTCGATAGGCCTGTAAGAGCAGTATTTCCGTTGTCAGTATAGTAACGTACGTATGTATTTGCCGGATAGTTGACATCAGCTGTAGCAATAGAAATAAAGTCCGTATTGGAATTTACTTGGTCTGTAGTATTGAATGTAACGTTATTTGATACGTACAGAATAAAATCATTTCCACTCTGAATTTCGTCATCTACATTTACCGTGACAAGCTTTTCGTCGAATGTATTGCTATAAGCACCATCATCGACTTTCAGATCGTAGTAAACAAGATTGGCAAGAGTCTGATTTACTCTTTCACCAACAGTAAACACACCAACAGCGTTTGCAATATTGATTACAAAGTCTTTGCGATCGAATGCAGAGATATATGGCTGATAAGCAAGAACATATGGGTCTACGTTATAACCAGAACCAGGGTCAACGCCTGTTAGAGAACCGATTGTTCCAAGTGTAAACTTATTAAATGACAGACACGAGAAGATTGTATTCTTCGCGTCACCTTGTGGATTCTTCGGGAACCCAAATGCTGCAGCAGAAATTGACAGCGCAGCATATGCTTGGTTTGCCTGAGTTAATGTAGAATAAACAGTGATGTTGCTAATTGCAGTGTTTGTAGAAGTCGACTTATACTTGACAATATTACCGTTGGCATATGTAGTGGTGTTCGCAGTTCCACCGGTATTGCCAAAGTAGTTATGATT
>Ga0075473_10000918_pt1 | contig 12455 bp, 10 predicted proteins | sample DEB19_08_DNA_FD_76340 | JGI IMG/M metagenome (GOLD analysis project Ga0075473, IMG submission 76340) | Aqueous microbial communities from the Delaware River and Bay under freshwater to marine salinity gradient to study organic matter... | ecosystem: Environmental > Aquatic > Marine > Coastal ... | reverse complement strand
GCGATCTCTGGGACTCGCCCGATCGACTTCACCGCGGATATTCATGAGATTGACGGGACGCCGATCGGCAAGCGCGGTCGCAGTAGCGGCCTCACCGATGCACCGCGCCTGCGCGAGGTGGATCTTGCCGCCTGGCGAGATGCGGCGCTGAAGGGGTAGGGCATAATCAGGTCATGTCACCACTGCCGCTAACGATCAGCACGCCACCATCGGATGCACGCGACGTACTGACGCACAAGGAGGCGATCGCGCGCGCCGCCGCAGTGAGCAACGTCTCGTATGCGCTGCACCTTGACTTCAGCGCCGGATCAGACCGATTCAGCGGGCGCATCGCGATTCGCTTCAGCCTTGCCGCAGCGGCGAGTGGTCCGATCTTCCTCTGCTTCCGTGGGGAGACGATCCGTGACATGCGCCTTAATGGCGCCGCGGTCGCGAACCCGCAGTGGAACGGTTACCGGCTCACCCTTGATCGGGCGCAGCTCAAACCAGGCGCCGAGAATCTACTGGAGGTTGAATACGAGAACCTCTTTGACACGGGAGGCGACGGCCTCTTCCGCTTCGTTGACCCTGAAGATGGCGCCGAGTACATCTACTCCAACTTTGAGCCGTACGAGGCACACCGTATGGCGCCGCTCTTCAATCAACCGGATATCAAGGCGCGACTAACGCTTGAGGTGCTCGCCCCCGCTGAGTGGGCGGTGATGGCGAACGGTGCGGAGCGCGCAGTTGGATCTATTGATGCGGATGGGCGTTCGCTGCGCAGCTTCGCTGAGACTCCGCCGCTCTCCGCCTACCTCTTCGCCGTGACGGCGGGGGCCTTTGTTGGTGAGCGACGCGAGGTTCGCCCTCCTGGCCGCGCCGAGCCAATCCCCGTTGGCCTCTGGTCGCGCCGCTCCCTTGCGAAGTACCTAGAACACGATCGATTCCAGGAGATGACGCAGCAGGCCTTCATCTATTTCGGCGAACTCTTCGGCCGTGAGTATCCGTTTGACAAGATGGACCACGTCTACTGCCCAGAGTTCAACGTTGGCGCCATGGAGAACGTGGGACTCATCACCTACACCGAGCGCTACATCTTCCGCAGCACGCCAACTCCGAGTGACATCACCGACCTTGCCGAGGTCGTCTTCCACGAGATCGCCCACATGTGGTTCGGCAACCTTGTGACGATGCGCTGGTGGGACGACCTCTGGCTCAACGAATCGTTCGCCACCTACGTCTCGTATCTCTGCTTGACGGAAGGGGCGCAGTATCCGAACGCCTGGCGCGAGTTCAACGTGCAGTTGAAGGCGTGGGCGCTCCGAGAGGATGACGCGCCAACCACGCATCCGATCGCCGGGACGGTGCTCGATACCGATCAGACCTTCCTCAACTTTGACGGGATCACCTACGGCAAGGGGGGCGCTGTGCTGAAGCAGCTCGGCGCGCGCCTCGGTCGTCCAGGCTTTGCCGCCGGCCTGCGCCTCTACTTCCAGCGTCACGCCTTCGCCAACGCCACACTTGCCGACTTCCTCGCCGCACTCGAAGAGGGGAGCGGCGTCCCACTCAGTGACTGGTCGGCGCAGTGGTTGCGCACAAGCGGACCGAACCGGCTCGGCGCAGAGGTTGTCGCTGCCGCAAACGGCACGATTGGTTCGCTCACTGTCACTCAAGAGGTTGCCTCGGGTGATCCAGTGCTGCGCCAGCACCTCGTCCGTGTGGCGCTGATCTACGCCGATCGAAGCGGTCTCACGATTGAGCCGTACGAGGTGCTACTGGATGGAGCGGCGGCGCAGATCCCTTCGGCGGTCGGTCAACCGATGCCGCTCGCGGTGATCCCAAACCACGACGATCTTGCTGTTGGCAAGGTGGCGCTAGATGCGGCAACGCTGCGTTTCGCCACGGCACGCCTCGAAGAGATCCCCGACGGCCTCCTGCGCCAAGTGCTCTGGTCGGCGATCTGGGAGCTGATGCGTGACGGCCGTTTCTCTAGCACCGAATACGCCGCACTTCTTGTTGAGCGACTTCCAGCGGAGCCAGACGATTCCATCGTGCAACAGATCGTTGGGTCAACCCTCGGACCGCTGCTTCTTCGTTACCTCCCAGATGGCGAGCGCGAGGAGTGGGGGAGCCGCATGGTTCAGGCGGCGCGCGAACGGCTCGCACGCGGTGGCAGTGAAGCGATGCGCATCGTCTGGTCGCGCGTCTTGGTCCTTGCCGCAGTCACGCCGCGCGACGTGGAGGAGGGTTGGCAGGTGGCCGCCGGCGAGACGCCACTCGACGGCGTGGAGATTGATCAGGATCATCGTTGGGCACTCCTTATTCGCGGCGCATCATTCGGCCTCCCTCAGAGTGCAGAGCGTCTCCGCGCCGAAGCGGAGCGTGACCCGAGCGACCGTGGCGAGCGCGCCTTGTTGAGCGCCGCAGCCGCGGCGCCAACGATCCCGGCGAAGCGCGAGGCGTGGGAGAAGATCTTCACGGCAGATGGCTACGGGAGCGTGAAGCGCACCCTTGCCGCTACGGCTGGTTTCGCCTGGCCGTGGCAGCGAGAGCTCTTGGCCTCATATCAGCCACTCCTCGCGGAGGCGCTGCAGAAGCTCGGCTCAACTGATGTCACCTTTGCCCGCGACTGGTTCCGCTCCGCATCGTTTGCACTCTGGGGTGATCCAGCGGCGATGATCAGCGTTGCCGATCAGCTCCTTGCGCGCATTGATGATCCGAAGAGTGGCATCCCTGCGGTTGACGCGGCACGTCTGCGTCGCTTCACACTTACGGAGCGCGACACGTTGGTTCGCGTTGCTCGGCAGCGAGGCCCGCGCTAGCGCGTAAGCTCGGAGGCAAACTCCTCAAAGACGCCGAGATAGTGGTCAACATCGGCGTTGGTCATCCCAACGGAGAGTGTCCACTCCTCATCTCGGCCAGGTGTGCTGAAGACGCCGCGGTTCATGTTCCAGAGCCAGAGGAGATCGATCATCTCCTTCTGCTGTGCGTTCTTGTAGCTCTCATAGTCCACCACCTTTGAAGTGGCGAAGGTGATCACACCCTTTGACTCAATGCCAACCGGATAGGCGGCGAGCTTGTAGCGATCGATGATCCCCTGGGACCCGTCAAGGAGTCTGGCGTTGATTGTTCCCAGGTGCTTGTATGCCTCTGGTGTCATGACGCGTTCAAGGTTCGCGCGTGCGGCTGCCATGACGAGTGGATTGCCGTTGAAGGTACCCACCATGTAGACATCGCCAGAAAGTACGGGCGCCCAGACCTCATCCGTTGCGCCGATCGCACCCGTTGGCAGCCCGGCGCCGAGCGCCTTGGCGAGGCAGACCATGTCTGGCTGGATGCCGAAGAGCTCCGTTGCGCCACCGGCGGCAACGGTGAGCCCTGTCTTCACTTCATCAACAATCCATACGATCCCGTACTTCTTGGTGATGCGTCGAACGTCAGCAAGGTAGCCAGGCTCTGGAAGGATCACGCCGCAATTCATCATTGCCGCCTCCATGATCAAGCAGGCGGGAAGCTTCCCTTCGGCTTGGAGGCTCTCCAGTCGTCGCTCAAGTGCTGGAGCATCGTTGAAAGGGACGGCGACCGTCATCTGCGTCACCACATCTGGGATCCCCTTGCCGTAGGCGATCGACGGATAGTTGTTGCGATCGCCCATGTCATACGTATTGAGGCTGATATCCACCATCACGTAGTCGTGATGGCCGTGGTAGCTGCCGAAGATCTTCATCACGCCATCACGGCCAGTCAGCGCACGTGCAATGCGAATCGCATCCATGGTGGCCTCAGAACCGGAGTTCACGAAGCGCCAGCGTGGGAGCTTCCATCGCGCGGCAAGGTGCTCGGCCACGATGTAGGCGTCTTCTGTTGGAGCGGCGAAATGCGTCCCGAGTCGCATCCTGCGCTCAACCGCTTCGGCAATGATCGGATTCGCGTGGCCCTGCACCATGCTGCCGATCCCGTTATGGACATCAAGGTACTGATGTCCGTCTACATCCCAGACATGCTGGGAGAGGCCGCGCTCAAGGTAGATGGGATACGGGGCACGGCGCTGGTAGCTGGATGAGACGCCGCCAACGAGCGTCTTTTCGGCGCGGGCGTAGGCGGCGGCCGAAGCCTGGGTGCGGCCGTCAAGGCGTGTTGACTCTGCGGCGGTGATCGCCGCAATCCGGGCAGGGTCAATCTGAACGGTTGGACCCGTCGGTGGTTCGTTGCGATGGGGGACGGAGCTGCTCGTTGGAGCGAGCATCCGGAGCGGTTCGATTGCCATACTTCACACCCTTTACTGCGGAATTCGCACCGCAGACTTCCTAGGGGGCGAGATTAGCACGGAAAGTGCCATATGGGTGCGGATATCGCAGGTCGTGCGTAAATCCCTCGTGGAGAGCGGCGTGCCGAGCAGGTCCGCGCGCATTGATTGTTACAGCCGCATGCGCGCCACTCCGCACAGGATTGGGGGCACTCGCCGATAATCCGCCCATGTCCCTGATGCGCAAGCTCCTGCTCTGGGCCTCGACCAACGCATGGTTGCGCGAGCGCGCGATGCGCACCCGATTCGTGCGTCTCTCCGTCCGGAAGTTCATGCCAGGGGAGCAGGTTGAGGATGCGATCACGGCGGCGGTGCAGTTGCAGCCGAGCGGCGTCAACGCCATCTTCACCAAGCTCGGCGAAAACATCAGTCAGCTATCTGAAGCTGAAGAGGTTTACGCGCACTACTTAAAGGTGCTCGATCTCATCAAGAGCGCAGGGATCAGCGGCGAGATCTCCATTAAGCCGACACAGCTCGGCTACGACCAGGACCAAGAGGCCTGCTTCAACTACTGCATGAAGATCCTGAAGGCGTGTGAAGCGCAGGGGACGATCTTCTGGATTGACATGGAGGGCTCCGCCTACACGCAGGGGACGATCACCCTCTTCAAGCGTCTGCGCGCCCACTCCACCAAGGTCGGCATTGCGATTCAGGCGTACCTGATCAGCACCGATCGCGATCTTGAGGAGCTCGCCGCACTCGGCGCAACGATCCGCATGGTGAAGGGTGCCTACCTTGAGCCAGCAAGTGTGGCGTTTACCGAGAAGTCCAAGGTGAACGAGCAGTACTACAAGAACTGCATCCGGCTACTTCAGGCCGACGCGGATACGCCGGGCGCGCTGCTGCACATTGCAACGCATGACACGGGAATCCAGGATCAGATTCTGGCGTACGTGGCACAGCACGGCATTGAGAAGCGGCGCTACGAGTTCGCCATGCTCTACGGCATCAACACGCCACGGCAGTTAAGCCTTGCGCAGCGCGGCGAACGCGTCCGTTGTCTTGTTGCCTATGGCGAGTACTGGTTCCCCTGGTACATGCGCCGTCTCGCCGAGCGACCCGCAAACATCGGCTTCGTCCTGAGGAACGCGTTCAAGCGATAGCCTCCCTACGGGCCGCTAGGCCTGAGCGCTCCTCGGCGATCAGCGAATCGCGGCGCCAGTCTCGGCGTCGAAGAGGTGCAACTTCTCCAGAGGGAGTGCGAGCTTCACCTTCGTGCCGCGCTTCGTGGCGTTCTCAGAATCAACCAGGGCCATGACGTCGCCTGCGCTCGTGGAGAAGTGGAGCAGCTCCTGTGCGCCGAGATACTCCACCACGTCCGCCTCAAGTTCAATCTGCGCCTCGTCCTTCCCCGCCTTCCCAATGTGTAGGTGCTCAGGGCGGAAGCCGATCGTGACCCCCTTCCGATTGGTCAGCGCCTTCGCGCGATCGTCGCTCACCTCAATCTCAATCCCGCCCGCCACAACCTTCTTCCCGGAGACGCTCGCCTCCAGAAGGTTCATCGCTGGCGAGCCGATGAAGCCCGCAACAAAGCGGTTGACGGGTAGGTCATACAGGTCATGCGGTGTGCCGACCTGCTGCAGGAGCCCCTCGTTCATCACGGCAATTCGCGTCCCCATCGTCATCGCTTCGACCTGGTCGTGGGTCACGTAGACCACGGTGGTCTTGAGGCGGGCGTGGAGTCGCAAGATCTGCGCGCGTGTCTGCACGCGCAGCTTGGCGTCAAGGTTGCTGAGCGGCTCATCCATCAAGAAGACGGCAGGTTCGCGGACGATCGCGCGGCCGAGAGCGACACGCTGGCGCTGGCCGCCTGAGAGCTCCTTCGGCTTGCGTGCAAGGAGCTTGGCGAGGTCGAGAATCGCCGCCGCCTCGTTGACGCGTCGGTCAATCTCATCCTTCGGGACCTTGCGCAACTTGAGGCCGAAGGCGAGATTCTCCTTTACCGTCATGTGTGGGTAGAGGGCGTAGCTCTGGAAGACCATCGCAATGTCGCGATCCTTCGGCGCCTTGTCATTCACCACCACGTCGCCGATCTTCAACGTTCCGCCAGTGATGTCTTCAAGTCCGGCGATCATGCGCAGCGAGGTGGTCTTGCCGCAGCCAGACGGTCCAACGAGGACCATGAACTCGCCGTCCACAATGTTGAGTGAGAGGTTGTCGACGGCGAGCACCTCGCCGTACTTCTTCGTCACGCCTTCAAAGGTCACCGTTGACATGTTCTTCCTCCTTCGCTGGCTGGCCCCTCTATGGGGGCATCCCGCCGCGCGCGGAGTCTAGCAACGGGGGGAGGGCTCGCCGCCACCTGTTCCGCTGGTTTACCCCTCGCCGAACGCCTCCTCTGACGAGGGGCTGACGGGGGGCTGACGAGGGGCTAGAGGGTCTTGGTGACTTTGGTGAGGCCCTGGGGGGCGTCGGGGTTGAGGCCGCGGCCCGTGGCAACCGCCTCAATGATCGCCAGGCCAGCAATCGCTGTGACGGGGGTACAGAGTGGGCCACTCGGGCCCTTCGGCAGCACGAGCTCTTCGAGCGCTCCCACCCCGCGACTCCCAGCGGCACCGCTATGCACCAGCAGAAGTGGGGCACTCACCGCGCGGAGTCGCTCGAGACTACCGCTGATGCTCTTCTCGGTCGCCGGATCCGTTGCGAGGACGATTGTTGGAACCTCTGCATTCGCTGATGCGATCGGTCCGTGGAGTAGATCGGCGGCGGAGTAGCCGTCGGCGAACATCGCGGTGGTCTCGCGCAACTTTAAGGCGAGCTCGAGCGCGTTTGGATACTCAAAGCCACGTCCAACCACGAGCGCGCGATTGCCGCGCAACAGTGTGCGGAAGAGCGGCGCGTCAGCGGCACTCGCAATCCACGAAGATGCGGCATCAAGTGATGCCTGCATTCGGGCGGGGAGCGCCTCAATCTCGTTCGCCCATGCAACGCTGCGTCCAACGGCGCGTGCCGCAGCGTCGGCGATGAGCGCCACACTGATCAGTTCAGCGATGTACGTTTTGGTTGCCGCAACGGCGCGCTCTGGTCCGGCGTCAAGGTAGGCGGTGGCATCTGCCGCCGCGGCGAGTCCAGAGCTCGCGTCATTGGTGAGTGCAACGCTGTACGCACCACGCCGCTTCGCCGACTCAACGAGGGCGATCATGTCGGGGCCAGCGCCAGACTGACTGAAGGCGAGGAGCGCACTCTGCGGCGACGCGCTCTCAATGCCGTACTGCGTCAGCAGGCTCGCCGCGGCGAGTGCCACCGGAACGCCGAGTGCATGCTCAAGGAGGTAGCGGGCATAGATCGCGGCGTGATCACTCGTGCCGCGGCCGGCGACCACGACCACCGCCGGGTTGCGCCGCGCCAGTTCCGTGCCGATCGCTGCGAATCGAGCCCGGTCGGCGATGAGGCGTGTCGCAACGCTGACCGACTCGGCGATCTCGCTGCGCATGATCGCCCCGTTCCCTTCGCCTCCCGCCACGTGCCCTCCAATCGTTCGGTGGGAACCCACCGCTCTCCGCGAGGCTAGCATCACGACCCCAGCGGGAACCCTCTCCGCACGCGTGGCGTTAGGGTGGTGAGGCACACCTCGTGCCTCAATGGTCCCACGTGGGCCTGAGACGTTGCCCAGATGGGTGGAAGACGCCCAGTCGGGCGAAGGAAAGGGGCTACAGATGCGTAAGCGACTCCTCACCGCCCTCGTGGCGCTCAGCCTCTTCGGGGCGATCTACCCAGCCGCGGCGGTCCGCGCCGCTTCGGATGACCCCTGCGCCCCAGCGGCGGACGGATCGACTCCTGAGATGTGCCAGGGGGGCGTCGCCTTCCCTGAGATGTTCGGCGGCCTCTTCTTCAGCGAGCCGTTCACCCAGCTCGTGACCGGCGACTCGCTCTCCCGCGCCGTCTTCAACGTTGAGAGCGGCAGCATCGACTACGCGAACGGGAGCCTCACCGCATCCGTTGGCTGCAACACCCTCTCTGCCAGTGCTGACGTGGCGATGGGGGCGGATATGGGGACGGGGACGATCACGCTCACTGGCCCACTCGCCAGCACCAAGATGTTCTGCGAAGGGCTGATGGACGCTGAAGCTGCGCTTGGCAAGATTCTTGAGGGCGAGGACCTTCGCATTGTTGCTGACGGGATCACAAGTGCCGACGGTCTCATTCGCATTGAAAACGGTGTGCACTTTGCGATGGCTGACGGAGTTGCCCCAGGTGGCGGCAACCCTCCGCTCTGGATCGACTACAACGGGACAACGTATGACGTCGCGAGCGGCTACATCATCATTGACGGCGACCAGCTGAGCGCAAGCGTCGGCTGCAACACGATTGCCGGTGGCGTTCGCATTGAGGGGGATCAGGTGATCCGCGAGGGCGAACTGATCTCCACCATGATGTACTGCGAAGGCCTGATGGACGCCGAAGGCGCAATGGCCGCTGTGCTCAACGGAGCGAACCTGCACTGGGCTGGTGCTTATGAGCTTGCCAGCGATGCCGGTGTGATTCGCATTGCGCCAACCCTCTGTGGGGACTGCGTGACACCACCGACTGAGCCAAGCGACCCAACGGGGCTCACCCTTGCGGTGCTCCTCCTCTTCGCGCCGATCGCCTCAGCGGCGTTCGCGCTCTCACGAGGGCTCACGACGAAGAGCTGATCTACACAACGGATCAAGAGAGGCGCTGCGCTAGGTGCGTGGCGCCTCTTCTGCTGTTGGCATCTCTTTGATTTTCCAGACAGGACCGAAGAGGAGGGGGATAAATGCGAGCGACGCGCCAGCGCCACCGATGAAGATCGCTGCGCGGACGCCGAGCGTCTCGCCAATGATGCCACCGATGATGGAGCCGATCGGCATCGTCCCCCAGACAAACCAGCGCATGGTGGCGTTCATTCGCCCCGACATTGCCTCAGGGGTGATCGCTTGGCGCAGGCTGACCTGGTTGATGTTGTAGATCGTCCCAGAGCCACCCATGGCAAACCCAGCCGCCGCAATGAGGGCGAGGTTGAGGGCATCCGCGCCAGCACTTCCAAGCCCAACAGCAAACTCAAGCGGCCCTCCAAGCGCCACCGTTGCCACGATCACGCGCCCTACGCCGAAGCGTCGGCTGAGTGGCCCAGCGACGAGCGATGCCACGAGACCACCAACTGAGCCGAGCGAGAAGGCGAGACCGATCAGGGCGGGGGACATCTGGAGTTCCTTGATGGCAAAGAGCATGAAGGCGGCACCGCCAATGCTTGAGAAGAGATTTGAGGTGGCGGTGGCGGCACCGATTGTGCGCAAGACCGGGTGCCCGAAGACAAAACGCAGACCCTCTGCAATCTCGCGCCGCATTGCACCGCGTGCCGGCCTCTGCGGTTGACTCTCACTCTTTGGAACGGTTGCGCCGCTTATCGAGGTCGCTGATCGGTCCTTAATGGTGGCGAGGAAGAGTGCAGAGACCAGGAAGGACGCGGCATCAACGAGCATCGCTACTGGAGCACGGAGCAGGTCAACGAGGAGGCCGCCGAGTCCTGGGCCGATGAGCCCAGCCGCGGAGCGACTGAACTCCAACTTGCTATTCCCTTCAACGAGATCCTCGCGTCCAATCAGAGTTGGGAGGTACGCCTGGTATGCAACGTCAAAGAAGACGGTGAGCACGCCAACGGCAAAGCCGACCACTATCAGTTGTGTGAGCGTGAGGACTCCAGCAAGGTAGGCGAGTGGGATCGTCAAGATCAGCAAAGCACGACCCAGATCACCACCGATCAGCACGGCGCGTCGTGGGAGTCGATCCACAAGTGCACCGGCGAGAAGCCCAATGAGTAAGAAGGGGAGGAAGTCGGCGAGGTTGAGGATCGCCACCTCAAGTGGACGCGCCTGCAGGAGCGTGATCGCAACAAAAGGGAGTGCGATCCCCGTAATGCTCGAGCCGAAGTGGCTGATCGTCTCTGCCGCCCAGAGACGGAGGAATCGTGGATTGCGAATCAGTGGTTGGCGTGTCGCTGCTGGTGCGGTCATCGCGCAACCTTAGATGAGTTAGCGGCGGTTCGCCCCAGTGAGCTTCTGCAGCACGCGAACCGCAAAGAAGAAGGCGATCAGCGTGACCGCCCCAACATACAGTGCACGCGCCCACGGGGTGCCGCTATCTGTTCCTGCTGCGAGCCCGTGCGCGGTTAGCAAGCCGAACGCGACGAAGGCGAGGAGGTGGATCGCGCGCCATAGGCGAAGTCCAATGAAACGGCGCCCCTTACTGGTGAGGACGAGCAGCGCAGTCAGATAGAGGGCGAAGATTCCCCACGCCACAGCGTCCGGCCGATAGCTTGCGGCGAACGGGACGAGGATCGACTCCCAGGTGAATTGGATGTAGTCATCAAACATCAGCAAGATGGCGTGCGTCGCGCCCAGGAGGAGCCCCCAGAAGCTGAGGTCCTCGTGGAGTCGGTCAGTGACCGTGCGCCGCGCAAAGAAGTCGAGCGTCTTCGTGGTCATAGCCAGCCCATAAATTGATGATGCTGCGAGTGCGCCGTAGGCGAGGAAGGCGGTGATGCGTGAGGTCATCCAAGGGATCTTCTCCGGAGCAACGTCGGCGAGATGGAAGATTGCCGTGACGGCCGCTGGGAGCGAGCCGTAGAAAGCGATCCCGATCACCGCAAAAAACGCGACCCAGAGTAACGCCTGGATAGCGCGGGGGAGGCCGCGGTATTTCATTGGGTTCCTCCATGGGTTGTGCTAACAACTGGCGCCGGAGCGTAGGTGGAGCGTGGTCGCAGCGGTGGAAGTCCGGGGGCACTCACTACTTCGCCGCCGTCCTTGATTGCAATGATCTGCTGCACTCCCGCCGCCTCTGCGCGGCGCATGGCAGCGGCTCCGTCGATGACGATGCTTTTCGCCCATGCCTCGGCTTCGCGAGCGCTCGAGGCGACCACTGTGGCCTGTGCGATCCCACTCTGGGCGGACTCGCCTGTCCGCGGATCGATCAGGTGGTGCCTCCCGCCCCAGTGGTGAACTCCTGTACCGGAAGTTGCAACGCCGCAGGACACCCCCGTGACGGTCAAAATTCCGATCGCCTGCTCTTGATCGCGTGGGATCTCAACGCTGATCTCCGTTGCGGCACCGCGGCGATTTCGGACGGCAAGGTCGCCATCGCCATTGACGAAGCAGCTGCTCCAGGCGGGGAGTCGTCCCGCGTCAACTTCGATATCTAGTGCCCTCTCAAGCAGTGCGACGGCTCGATCGGCGATCCACCCCTTCCCAACACCGTCAAGATCAAATTGAAGGCCGAGCGGCCGCCGCAGTTCTCCACCCATCAGGTGCTGGTGATCTTGATGCGTCCAACTACGGAGCGCTAGGCTCCAACCTCGATCAGGCGCAGCCTTGCTCTCGGGTGGCCTCCCGTTCTCTACTGCCATCCGCTCGTTCAGCATGGTGATGTTGACCAGGCCCCCGGTTAGTTCCCATGCGTCAGCGGCCCAAGAGAGGAGCGAGGCAATGGTTGGACCCACGCGCACTTCATATCCAGAGTGCTCATTTAATCGTGTTAACTGTGAAGGATGGTGACGTGTCGCGATCGCTGCCCACGCCTGAACTCGAGCGTTGATGTCATGCAAGAGTGTTGCAACATCGGCGCGTTGTGCATCGGAGAGTTCCTGATCCCACACCACGCGTGTTCCGAGGTGGCCGCCCATTGCTCTATCTGAGCGTTCAACCCAGAACGTTTGCACTGGCGCGACCACCCCTGATGCTGATCGCAAACTATGGCCCCGATGGCTTGGTTGGCGGTGGCGTCGGTGCGGGAGTCGGTCGTGGAGTGGCCACAGGCGGGGGCGTTGCCGGCGTTGGCGTTGCTGGCGGTGGCGTTGCCGGCTTTGGCGTTGCGCTTCCACCCCCTGAACCACCCCCCGAGCCTGGCGTTGTCGAGGCGCTCGGTGCCGGAGTGCTAGCCGCTACCGTTCCTGCGGCTTGGACGATTGCCCCTGGTGGTGGCGTCTCGCCGGGCTTCAGATAGAGGTAGATCACCTGACGCTGCGGTTTCTTCCCTACAACTGTGCTGCCAGGCTGCGGGGCTACCACGACGGTGATCGGGTCAAGCTGTACCACTGGTGCGCCTTCAGGCGCACGCTCACCCGGTTGGAGGTAGACGTAGTTCGGTTCAGGGACAGCACCGGTTGCATCACCGCTAGTCGTGGTGCTCTCTGCTGAGGTGCTGATTGCGA
>Ga0075473_10000912_pt1 | contig 12501 bp, 20 predicted proteins | sample DEB19_08_DNA_FD_76340 | JGI IMG/M metagenome (GOLD analysis project Ga0075473, IMG submission 76340) | Aqueous microbial communities from the Delaware River and Bay under freshwater to marine salinity gradient to study organic matter... | ecosystem: Environmental > Aquatic > Marine > Coastal ... | reverse complement strand
ATCCCATATAACGCACTTACAGCGCCACTAATCCTACTAATAACGCGATCTAATTCGTCTGACTGTACTCCAATAGCTTGAAGTCCTCCACTAACAATCGATAACGCACTAAAAACTCCTTGACCAAAATTATTAAACGCCCTAATTTTATCTTCAGGATTTAATAATCCTACTTGCCTATTAAGATCTTTATACTCATCTTTTAATAGAGCTAATTTAACTTTTGCTTTGGCTACTTCAATAGAATTTTTTCCATACGCAATAGTCAACCTTTGCAATTCAATATTTGCTTGCGCTATTTGTTGACGTAAATTCTGAAATATTTTTTGAGTTTGACCAGCCGATTGCCCAGCTTTTTTTATTCCAGTAGCCGCTTTTTCACTTGATGTTGCTACCTTTTCTAAACCAGCAGAAGAATTTTTACCAATTTTAGATACAGAACTACTAGCTTGATTTGCGCTAGTAGTTATTTGATCAAATGCATTGGCACTTTCTTTTGTTACACTACCTAAATCTACTAATTCTTGTTTACTATCTTTTAATTGACTAGTATCTGTAGTGAATTTTATTTTGACTTCTTCTACTACTGCCATTTATAAATTATAATGATTGTTTATCCTTGACCATTATATCGCTTCAAATAATTCTTACTATTTTTTAATTTACTCGCCTTAGTTTTAGCGTGCACATTACTACGCTTCTTCTTAGGTTTTTCAATCCAACTAACAGAACTTAATTTCTTCACGATCCAGAAATACTAGTTAACACACCATCATAGTACGCACTAGCATTAGCAGGCGCTGTACCACTAGAAATTTTATCGCCAGCAGTCCACTGATAAATTTTGTGATTCTGATAGTAGATGAAGAAAGCATTATTTTGTTTATCACAGCTTAAGAAGATATCTGAAACATTACATAGATACTTTTTTACTTCAACTGCGTTTTCTTCAATTCTAATATTAATTGAAGCGGGCCATCCTGAAGCATTCGCTCCACTACCATCAAGCCATGATCTAATATCAAAGAATAAATCTTTTGCCATTGTTTTATGTTTTAGAGTTTTCTGAAGTTATTTTTTCAATTAATAGAAAATATTCCCATAAAGTAAGTTTACCACAATCAATACCATATTTATCTTTTATCATAATGCGATTATAAAATGCGTCTTCATTTTTTTTAATCACTATCATTATGACACTTTCAGTAACTGGTGTTCCGATATTTTGTCGATCATGGTCAAACATATTTCCAAATCTGCTTCTGATAGCGTTGGCAACGGCAGCATATCTTTCAGCTGCGTCACGATAAAAAAATCATTAATGTCTGCTGCCTCCTTCCAACGTTTTATTTTTTCCTTAGCGTATTCAGGATCGTAACTATACGGCGATTCATTTTTATCAAAGTAAGCAACACTAGCAAATTTGTATATAATCTCACTATTTGGAATTATAAACGTTCGCCTTTCTTTTAATAAATTAATCAATCTAACAATTTCTGATATTTTAATTGTTTTTGGATCATTGATTATTTTTTCCATTTTTTCAATAAACTGATCTAACACATCAGTTGTGATCCGCATGTTCCACTCTTCATAAACATCAAGAGCAGTTAACCCTCTTAATGAGAATGTATTAAAATAATCCTTTAATTGGTAATACTGTACGCCATTACTAATGAACGCTGGTATAATTACATGACCTTCTTCAATTTGCCAAATCGGTTTATGACCAAATTTAGTAATTAACTTAGCCCAACAATTTTTGATAGTAGTCTTGAATCTCTTCAATTGCCGTTTCAATATATCCATATCTTAATACTGTACTATTTATCAAATGCCAAGTATTATCGTTATACAACTTGACTTCATATCCATTTGAGTTTTTCCAACGATATGGTCTGCCTTTGCAAGCACAACGCCCCATTGGAAAATAATTCATCGAAATTAAATAACTATTTAATTTTTCAATCATCTGCTAGATATTTATTATAAATGACCGTGTTCACACTAGCTAATGCAAATACATATAATATGTAGTATACATCAAATCCAAATTCAATTAAATAAGGCCAACTATGTAGTGACGCCATACATGTTACACATCCTCCAATTGGCATCCATAATTTACCTAATAATTCTCCTTTCTTTCTAATTGACTCAAAGATCATTCCATCTTCTAGTGCTAAATACACTCCAAGCACATATAATGAATTAAATAACAGAAATAATATAGTATCAATCATGTTTGACTATTTGTGTCTGTAGAGTACTTAAATGATACCCTTAAGCAATTATACTCAATAGTGCCAACAGTCCAACTAACTGGATTGTCATTACTATCAATTAACGTGATTGTATAATAACTAAACGGAGTAAACAAATTAGCAGTATTTGTCATATCCCATTCTAAAATTCCATCCACAGCAACAATTGTTTGCGTATAAAAATTATTATTATTATGATCTTCAACTACAACAATATACGTTCCATCTTCAACAGGAACTGTAAACTCAGGATTGCCATCACAATATGCTATAGAAAGATCTTGACAGTCAGCGCAAAGTGTAGGATTAATTACTTCTTCTAAAAAGCGTAATGCAATAGTATGATTGTTTCTTTCTGTCCAAGTTTCTTCAGTAAAAAACGCTCCAGCAAAATGGTCACAATCGTTTTTACCTTCGCCTAAAATATTGACATTGATATGTCCTTGATTAGTATCAACAGTAACGCTACTACTTGTAATTACACCATCAATATGATTTGAATTAGTAATGACGTATGATTCTAGCAAAGCTTTAAAAGCAGCTAAACCATTTACTGTTGTTACATTATTATTTTGATGGCGATGAATATTAAATCCATTTTCTACAACATAAAGCGTGAAATTGCTTAATGGTTGATAATTTTTAGTCTTTAATTGACCGATAATTTCTAATGGTACAATTGCCATGATGCTTACAAATATAATATATCAATTAAAATATCTAAGCCAATTACGATGAAATGTTGCACAATAATATCTAACACAATCTAACAAATCGCTTTTACGAGTATCTGATCTTCTATCTTTAATGATGTCAGCATCTTCATCTACTTCTACATATTTCAAATCGCGTATTGTATTAATACACTTTGAATTTATTTGAAAACAATAGTTCTGCAATAAAGAATTTAGCAATACTCTTGTATCTCGAATAGATGGGTTTACATGTGGTTGCTGCATTTGATTATTAGACAAATTCAACTTACGTTGCACCACATCATAATAACCATAATTGCCACTAGTTAACGCTGATCTGTTTGCTCCAGTAGCATCACCTGTAATAATAAAACTTGCTTTAGGATATTTAGCAACTATTTGATCGCATAAATTATATATGTCACTATTTTTTAAAGCAAACTCGTCAATGATTTTAATACACCCACTATTGTGTTGTACTGCAATACATGTAATAGGATCTACGTTAAAATCAAAACTTAAATACAAATGATCTAATTCATTGTACTCGCAATCTACAATATGCTTATCTTCTTCAAATGCGTAAGCAAATGGGTTGTTTGCTAAATTGACATCTTCAGCTAATATCTCACAACGAAAAGTTAGATCATCTAATTGATGTTTTAAATTATCAATCTCTAATGGATCAATATGTGGATTATTATAACTACTTAGATTGAATGACTTCCAATTATCGTCTTTACGTATAAATAATTCTTTAAAAAACGTTTGGCCGAATTTAGGTGTTGATAATATCCAACCATCACCTTTATAGTCCAACAAAGTTGGCATAATAGTTTGTGTCCATGTTTGTTGAAATTTTTTTGCTTTCTCAGCTTCATCCACTACAACTCTTGCGTATTTCCTACCACGACCAGAGTCTGGTTCATCCATACTCCAAAAATCAATAACACCACCAGTAATTAAGCGCATTTGTTTTGTTTGCTCATTCTTACTAGCACACACATCTTTTAATTTATCGCGCAATTCTAGCCATACATCATTAAGATCTTTATATGTTGGAGCGTAATATGCGCATGGAAACCCATCAATAGCTTTGTCAATCAATAATGAATTTATAGCTAATGTTGTTTTACCCCATCTCCTACCGATCTTCAATACATTATACCGTTTTGCATCTCGCAAAACATTTAATTGTCCATCATGTAGTTTCTTTAATTTAATTACAATATCACTCACGGACAATCTTAATAGTTATTTCATTAGAGTCTGATTTAATTTCTTGGCGTTGTAACTTAGGATCTACAAATTCTGCAATTTCAATTAATGTCTTTAATCTATCTTTTGGATTTAATTCATTTAAATCTTTACGCCAAGAGTATTCATCATAGTACTCCAATATTTTTTTTGCTCTTTCTTTGAAGTTCATTACTGTACAAGTTTACTAAATGTCTTACGCCATCTTCTAATTTAATCACACTACTCCATCCTAATTCATTTATTTTACTACTATCTAATGATTTTTCTTTTGTACCATTTGGCATATCTAATCTATGCTTAAATCTTGGATAAAAATCTAAGATCTTGCATATTAGCATCGCTAATTCATTTATTGATACAATATCTCCACTACCAACGTTGATATGACCAGTGTCATTATAGTTTTTCATTAAGAATTTACACGCTCTAGCAAAATCATTAACATGCAAAAATTCTCTTAATGGCGATCCATCACCCCATATTTCAACACTATCTTTATTTTCAAATTTAGCATCAACAACTTTTTTAATCAACGCTGGCATCACATGATTATTATCTAAATCGTATGAATCGTTTTCTCCATACAAATTAGTAGGCATACATGAAATAAAATTACAACCATACTGTTTTCTATATGCTTCAATCATTTTTAAACCAGCGATTTTAGCTATAGCATAGTATTCATTAGTTGTTTCTAAACTTCCAGTTAGTAATTGATCTTCTTTAATAGGTTGTTCAGTGACTTTAGGGTAGATGCAACTACTTCCAATAAATAATAATTTTTCTACACCGTATTTATACGCAGCATGAATGACATTACTTTGAATCATAAGATTCTCATAAATAAATTCTGCTGGCAATGTTTGATTAGCATTAATGCCACCTACTTTTGCTGCACATAAATAAATATTTTTAGGTTTTAATCTAGCGAAAAATTTATTCACGCTATTTTGATCAGTAAAATCAATAATAGATCTACCAATAACTGTTACATCGCGTTCTAATAACGCAATAGCACTACTAACCATTCCTCTGCCGAGGATATACGTTGACATAAATTTATTTAATCAAGTTTTATGCGCCTTAATAAATTAAGCGCAGATCGTAAATCTTGCATGGCGCTTGTTAGTTTCATATCAGTTATTCCATCCTCTTTATTTTGCATTTCTCTTCTTTCAAATACTCGATACATTTGTAATAATGAATTTATGTTTGTGTCGGTTATTTTATTTAATAAATTAACATAACCTGGGATAATTTTAAGCCCTTTTTTATCTGTTGCCATTTTTTTGTTTTTAATTGTTAAACTGTTTGTAGTCGGAGTGGGAGTCGAACCCACACAGCTTAGAGCTAAAGGATTTTAAGTCCTTCGTGTCTACCATTTCCACCATCCAACCATATTTCATTTCATATCTTCTTCTAACATCTCTTTTGCTAATGTAACAATATCGTACTTAGGTTGCCAATTTAATATCTTCATTGCGTCATCAACATCAGCACATAAATAATTTAACTCATTAGGTCTATTATATTTTTTATTCAAATAAACTACTCTACTGCCATCTACATATCCTCCACTAGTAGTCCATTCTACTTTTTTATCTAAAATACTAAAACAAATTTCAACAAACTCTTTTACACTATATACTTTGCCTGTACCAATAACAAGATCTAACGCTGTATGATGTGACATCATTAAATGCATTGCTTCAACATAATCTTTAGCGTGACCCCAATCTCGTTTAGCATTTATATTACCAAGTTGAATCATTTTACGATTGCCTTTTACAATATCAGCAATGCCACGTGTTATTTTCCTTGTGACAAATGTTTCACCACGTCTTGGAGATTCGTGATTAAATAATACACCATTGCAAGCAAAGATATTATACGCATCACGGTAATTACGTGTGATATGATATGCAAATAATTTACTTGTTGCATAAGGACTCAACGGGTTCATTATAGTCTTAATGCCTTGCTTAGTTGTATCAGTATTACCAAACAACTCACTAGTACTAGCTTGATAAAACTTACACTTGATATTTAATATCCTAATGGCTTCAAGTAAACGTAATGTACCTACAGCATTGACATTAGCAGTGTACTCTGGATTGTCAAAGCTCACTTGTACGTGACTCATTGCGCCTAGATTATATATCTCTGTAGGTTGTATTTTATTTATCAACCTAACTAAGCTTAATGAATCTGTCAAATCGCCATAATGCAATTCGAAATTAGGGTGATCAAATATATGATCTATCCTTTGTGTATTTATTAAGCTACTTCTGCGCTTAATACCATGTACAATATATCCTTTACTTAATAATAATTCTGCCAAATAACTACCATCTTGACCTGTTATTCCTGTTATAAGTGCTATCATAATATAATATCATACAATTAATCACAAAACAAATTATCAATATCTTGACTAATGTCATTAACCAAGTAATGATTCGTCTTTTAATTCTTCAATAAACAAAATAATATTTTCAAATAACGATTGTATTAAAATATCTTGTGGATCATGTTCAATACCATATAATGGCATTGATTCTACAACAGATATTTGTGTTGTAATACCACCAACAGATGGAGTGAATTTATAAACTGTATGAAAGTTATCAGATTTAATATAATAACTTTGTTGATAATATACTGCTTGCATAAACTATTATATTTTTTTGTTTGGTCTATATTGGTAAAAATATAAATACTCATCTATAAATACTTCATCTTTTATCAATTTACTTTCTGCTAATCGTACACTATAGTCAAGATCTTCACCCATATTTAAATCTTTAAAACCGATCTGTTTTGCGTATTCTAATTTTACAGGATTTAAATGATTTAAAGGTCTAGTATAAACAAATGAACCTTGATATTTAGCAGGTTTTTCACTATATTTCAATCCTGCTTTGTGTACAAACTCCATTACTCGACTACTTGGTGAAGTGATAATACCTCTAAAACCAACACCATCAACATCTTTTTTTAACTCATTCAAAATAATGTCGCAATAGTTATTACTAATCACGTCATCATCATCAATAAAATTAATATACTTCGATTGAGCTAAATCTAAAGCTAATTGACGTTTATCGCCAATAGATCGCTCTTTATTATCTTTTAATACAACAATTTGTATTGGTTTATCAGCTATTTGAACATCTAATATAGATCTTAGTCTTTCATAATATTTTTCACGACCTTTAATAGTAAGTATCGCTATAGTCCAAATAAATTCCATTTAATTTTCTGAGAATGATTGTTGCATTCTATAATGAAACATTCGTTTGCCGTGATCATACGCAGTATTGCTATTTTCACGTTTATATGTATAATCTAATTTTGATTTGCCTACACTATAATGGCGATGGTCAAATACAATATCAGTATGGATAAAATACATATCGTTCTTTTTAGCTACCATCATTAAATCGTTGTCAGCATACATACTAATATATTTAGGATTATAAATGTATCCTAATTTTTCATATGCTAATCTATTCATGATTGGAATAGTTAAAATATCACATCTAATAGAGTCGTGCACTTGTATAACTGCAGGTTGATCTTTATATTGATCAAATACTTTTATTAGATCACGATCCCAATTTTTAGCACAATACATATCATCACTAACAAGTAAAATAATATTATGTTTTGTATGCATAGCCGCAACATTAGTGGCAGCAACCATGCTATTGACATTACTTGTAATTATAGATACTGAATCTTCGTTTTTAAATAATCTTTTATAATCATCTAAAAATAATTCATTGTCATTTAAACTAATGATCCATTCTATATCATTGTCACTAACCATATTGTCGATATAATGTTTGTATACATCATACGCTTGATGTGGTCTCTGGAATGACGGGTGTACTATCGAAAACATATCATTTTTGTTTTACAACATATCTGCTATTATATGTTTTCTTAATTGACGGATCTTTTCTATTAGCAGCAGTTACCATGTTGCCAACAATTGAAGTAATAACATAAAAGTTAAATAACCCTTGTTGTTTCATTGCAAACGCTGTTCTATTGCCTTCTGGTGGCACAAAACTAATTACATCGCCAACTTTTAATGGTTGACCTTTTGCGTCTTTTACAGTATTAATATTTTCCATTTGTTTAGTCTATTACTTTATACCACTTATTTTTTCCACCAATTTCTTTTGCTAATGACGCACTAGATTCTGTATCGCTTAATTTCAATATAGAAAATAAACGCGTTAATTCTTCGCTATTAAAACATTTAAACCCTTTCCATTCAGGGTATTCTCCTGGACTTCCTAATCCACTTTTACCTATTCCACTTTTTACTAAAAAACTAACTACAGATACACGATCAAAAGATCTTATGTAAGTGATACAAAATTTTAAACTCGCAAGCGTATCATCATAAGTATAATTTCCACTTACTTTTGTTTGATTAGGACCAAATTCAAATCCAAAAATTTTTCTTCCATCGGGATTTTGTTCTAAAAATTTAGGATTTTGTTGAATAAACGCAATAGGATCGCCATTAGTAGTCCATCTAAATTTAGCTGTAGATGCAAATCGTTGCAACTTTTTTAACTCATTTAGTTTATTTGCTTTTGTCATAGTTTATATTTTAAAAGTCCCAACTTTCAAAATAAGGTTGCTTTTTACTTTTTACTCCATCAGCAGCACTGAAACTCTTTTTCATTTTAGATCTATTAATAGCAACAATAAAGCCGCCTAACATTTGAATGATCTGCCACGTGCCACCACCATATGAAGGGTCTATGTCAATCATATCGCCTTCTTTGAGTAAATTACCGCGTTTATCTTTTGTCATGGTATGTCGTTAGTTTGTTCAACTACTTTTTTGTCTCTAAAAGCTAATGTAAAATAATCAGTACCTGCTTTAGATTGTTTGATCCAAATTGATACATCTTTTGTTTTACCATCGATCATTACTGAACCAGTAAAATCTGGTTGTGTTGGATTTTGTTTCTTTTGATTAGTGAATGCGACTCCACTGTTATCCTTTTGCTCGTATGCCATATAATTATTATTTATTATAAAAGTTTATTTTTAAATTTTTCATTAAGGATTTATTTGAGCTGCGTCTCCAATTACCATTTGATAATTTTTTGCTAATTGATTTTTTAATTTAGAAATGTAATTTATATATTTTTTATCTACACCTTGTTGTATATACTTTTGTTCAAGTCTCATCATATCAGTTAAACTTTTTTTCATATCCATTTCTAACTTTTTTAGTATATTGTTAGTTTCAGATATTAATGTTTGATTTGTATTCATGATTTTAAATATTAGATAATAATTTAGGGTAATTACAATTGCGTTTGTATATTTTTAATCATTGCCCTTGATATACGCACTTTATCTGCTTTTTCTAATTCACCTACTTTTTCCAGATCACTTTGTAAGCGCATCATGTCACTCATTAATGCATTCATATTTTGTTTTATTAATGCTTTTTCCCTTTCGTAAAGTAGGCTTCCCTTTTTGATACCAGCCAAATTCATCATGCTCATGGTTTTATGGTTTTATGATTTGATTTTAGACAAATATACTTTCATTTTTACTTCCAAGCACACAAACAAATACTTTACACATAAATTTTTTTTTGTTACACATAAAAATTAATTTTTTACAGATAAAAATCTACTTTTTTTATACTTATTATTTAATAATCAATCATTTATATTTTTTTTAAACAGATAAACAGATAAAAAACATAATTATAAAAGAAAATTAATAATATAGATAATATTTATATATAATATATAGAGAGTGTATCTGTTTATCTGTATTTGACAGTTTAAATAATTCATTCTCAATTTATTATAACTTACAGATGAGTGTTTTTTATGTGTACTTCATCTGTATTTCTATCATTTTATGTGTTCAAGAGTGGTAGAACTTTCATTTTTGAGTAGTTTAAAGTAGCTAATTGCTGCTTTTCTATTTTGTTCTACATTGATGTTATTATATTCAGATATTTTTTTGATCCAGTTCATGACTGTTCTGTTGAGTATTTTGTGGTAGTCAGGGTTTTGTGATTTAAAGTCCTGTGTGACTTCTGTGAGATTAATTTCTTCAGTTTTATGTAGATATTGTTGGAAGTAGTGGATGAAGTCCTCGGGTACTTCTTGAATTAATTTTTTATATTTTAAGTTATTGTTTTGTGGTGATATTAGTCCTTCGTGTAGATATGATTGAACGCATAGCATCATGAAGTTGTCGAATTTATTCCATTCATCTTCTGACCAGTCGTTATATAGGTTGTGTTTGTAGTGATCTTTTGGTGTGTATGTAGGTTTAAAGAATTGTTTTAATTCAATTTCATGTCTACGTCTGTCGTGTGATGCTCCTCTGCCTTCTACAACGTAGTTTGATGTAATTAGAATTTTTGGTGAATGTTGGTATGGTATGTAGAATGATTCTTTATTTTTCTTTTCTACTTCGATACCTTCAGTAATTATTGAGAATAGTTTTTCGAATGAGTAGTTACGTGATACGTCTTCAAATGTTATGATTTGTGTTGATAGTGTTACGCGTTGGAATAGGAATGATTTATGCCAGTTCCAGTTTTTGCCATCAAATGTGATTAAGTTTTTTATATAGCCTAAAGCTTTGATGAAGATACCTTTGCCGATGCCTCCTTCAGGGTTGTCAGATATGACTTCATCAGTAAGTATTATGGCTTTAGGGTTTGCTGGATCTTTGTATGAGTGTAGGATATAACCAATAGTATTGAGCATCATGTGGAAGTTGTCTTCATACTTTGGTTCATTGCCAGTGGTTATGCAGTAGATGAAATTGGCAAAGATGCAGTCTATATTTTTTTCTGTATCTATTTTGATAAAATCTCTGTCAATGATTTGGTCTTTCCATATACAACCTTCAAGTTGTGTAGCGTAGTCAATTGTTTCGATGTTATTGTTTGTGACTTTGATTGCCGTATTTTTGAAATAAAAGTATGCGGTGTGTTTGTCATCACGTTGCCAAGTTATTTCATGGTTTGGAATCCACGCTAATTTATCTTTTGTTAGATATGTATTGTCAAAATGGTTTTGTATTTGTTGTAGTATTTTTTCTTTGTCGATGCCATCAAGATCTTTTGGTAGTTGGTCAAAGTGTAGTCTTACTATGTCACGTATATTGTCTGTTGTTATTTCTTCAACAATAGAATCTTTAATGAAAACCATAATCCAGTTATGGGAGTCAAGTTTGTATCTGTAAATTCCCTTTCTGGTGAACCAGGAGATGAGCAAACTAAATTCTATGGTGATATACTTATGACCATCTTTTTTTTCAACCACGGTCCAGAAGACATCATTTTGGTTAACTTTGTCAGCTTCTTGTATTATGTTATCAATTTTTGCTGACGAGTATTTATATTTCAGTTGAAGTTCGTTGCGTATATTGGCTGTTGATAGTAATTTTTTTCTTAGATCTTTTACTAAGTGTACAGGTTCTGTGTCAATAAAATATTGTGTATTGTATTCGTGTGTATTGTTTGCGTAAGCTGATCTAACTGTTTTTTGTATTTCTTGTGTATCGAAGCCTTCTTCTGCATACATTAGACAGTAATGTAGTGATTGTGATTCGTAAATACCATATCTGTTAAACGAGCACGCTAATTGGTATATATAATTATTGCGACCGTTTTTAAATGATTCTTTTTTGTCGATCCATTTTTGAAGTATTTCAATTATGCGGTCTTGGTTTTCTAGTTTTAGTGGTCCTTCGTATCTTTGGCCTGGTTGTACTTCAACGCTTTTGCTTGGTAGTTTATTGATATAAACTGGAGAATCTTCGTTGATATAAATATTAGGATCTTCGGTATCAAAACACGCACGTGACAAATTACGCGCTTTTATATCTAATGAGTCTAAAGAAAAATAGTCTGCAATAGACCAAAAGTAGTCTTCATGATCTTCAATTGATGGTGGTATTTTGATTAGTACTTTATATCCGTTGCCTGATGGTGATAAAAAGCAAGCATATATATATTCTTTTTTATTAAGAATATTTTCTAATTTTTCGTTGTCAAAATCAAGGCAGATTAGACCACTGTGTTCACTACATGATTTGTCATTACGGTGACTAAATAAACCACTGAAGCAATATAGTGGTAGTTGTAGTTTTAATTTATCGCGTTCATCTTTGTTTTCTGTTTCGCGAATTTTTTTAATTAAGTCTTTTTGTTTTGTATTGTTTTTTATTCTCGCAAAAGCTTGTTGAGCTGTTATTTCATGTCCGCGAGT
>Ga0075473_10000909_pt1 | contig 12516 bp, 21 predicted proteins | sample DEB19_08_DNA_FD_76340 | JGI IMG/M metagenome (GOLD analysis project Ga0075473, IMG submission 76340) | Aqueous microbial communities from the Delaware River and Bay under freshwater to marine salinity gradient to study organic matter... | ecosystem: Environmental > Aquatic > Marine > Coastal ... | reverse complement strand
AAACTTACAGAATCGGATTTAACAAGAATTGTTAAAAGAATTATTAATGAAAAAAAAGATAGTTTACCAAATGATTTATCTTTAAATGATTTAAAAAAATATTTAGATGTTTATTCCGATAGACTCACAGGAAAAGAAAATGAAATTGTTAGAAGTTTTTATTTAGAAAATAAAACACTAGAAGAAATTAGTAACAAACTTGATTTAACTAAAGAAAGAACCAAACAAATTAGAGATAAAGGTGTTAGAAGAATTATATATTTTAGGGATACTCAGATTGACCATCTAAGTGATAAGAAAAGAAAAATGATTAAAATGGAAATTCTTGATGGTGACATTAGAACCATAATAGACAAATACTCAAAGGATTTATCAAAAGAAGAAATTTACAATACAATTCGTAAAGTTCTAACTCAGTATTAACAAACCCCCCTCCAACCAAAGAGGGGTTTTTTATTTCCCACAAAACATGACCCCCATTTAGAAAATAACCCAAAATCTAAAAAAAAATTTTTGGAATTTTTTCTGGAAATTCCTATATTTGTTCTATGACAAAAATATGTAATGTCTGTAATTCAACTAAAGATCAATCTGAATTTAGAAATCGCAATACTTGTAAAACCTGTGAAAATAAGGAAAGGTACAAAAGAAAAAAATTACAAAGACTAAATCCGGACTATGATAAAAAGTGTAAGGAGTATGATGTTCAAAGAAAAAGAAAAAAGGAACGTGAATGTTCACTTACCAATTTCAAACAGTTAATAAGACAGTCAGTTAGAAAATCATTCAAACGTAGGGGTTATTCCAAGAAAACAAAAACATATACCATATTGGGGGAAGAATGGAGCAATGTTAAATTACATTTTGAATCTTTATTTCAACCAGGCATGTCCTGGGATAATTATGGTCTGTGGGAAATTGACCATATTAAACCATTATCACTTGCTAAAACCGAAGATGAGGTTATTAAATTATGTCATTATAAAAATCTCCAACCTTTATGGAAAGAAGACAACTTAAAAAAAGGATGTAATTTTATTGTCCAATAAATTTATATATTATATATCCCCTTTGTTTATTTTCGCCCGGTGAGAACTTTGATTTTTTTGCATAATCCAAACCATTTGAAATTATACAATTTGTAAGGTTATAACTTTTATCTTTATTAATGTTTGTTTTTATTACATTACCAAGATCGTCAACCATAATTTCAATGTATAATACGCCATCTTGATTAAACCCACACATATAACCAGGGTTTCTTATATTCCAACTATCATTATTATGGGGGGTTCTATTATCCAAACTCCATTGAACCATTACATTTCCTTCATATTTGAAATCACTTCCGGGCGTGTTATTATCTGTGGGACTGACATTATCAATCTTTGTTGTTTCTGGAATACTTTGCGAAATCTCATTTGATGGTGTTGTTTTCTGGTCTTTTGATTTTTCATTATCAATTTTTCTTTTATCATCAATTGATTGCGTTTTATTTTTTATATCCCCAGAGTTATTGTGGTTTATTTTTTGTTCATCAATTTTAATGTCTTTTATCTCAATATCACAGTAAGCATTTAAACTTTGGTCCGCAGCTTCTTTGTCAATTCTATATAGATTAAAAAAAATAAATAAAAAACAATATACCCCAAAAGTTATTGTAAAAGAAATTAATTTATTTTCCATAAATAATATAACACAAAAATCGGTCCTTTAATTTATATTGTGGGGTTTTTTATTTTCTATTATATTTACTTATATGGATTATAATAGTAAAGAACTATTTCTAGCATTTTTAAGAAGAGAAGAAAAAATTAAAAATTTGATTGATGAAGGGTTTTCTATAACCAATCAAGAACTTGATATTTGTGATTTTACAAAAGGAGAATTTTTAACTGAAATTTGTTGGCACGTGGCAAATAATATGGAGGGTGGTATTCCATTAGATGTTATCCATTCTTGGGTTAGAAGAAATTTCACAGATTATATTAATAATTTCTATAATAATTTAACAAAAGATTGTGTTAATTAAAATTCTTCCTTTTATATTGGTAGGGTTTTTTATTTTATATTATATTTATTTATATGAAAATCCTTATAACAGAAAACCAAAGACATCTTCTTAGATTGGTTGGACAATTTTATGAAATTCTTGATAATGAGTTTAATGATTATGTAAAAAATAAAACCACTCATTTTTGTAGGGTATATGGTAGTCCGGAAGAATTTGCCAATAACACTATTTACAGGTCCATTGAGACCCTTGCTGAAGAAAACTGGGATTTCTTTCACGACCCATCAGAAAAGGGTGGTGCTGATATGAAACTAACTTTGCTTGTTGATTACGCCGAAGAGAACTATAAGGGTAAATTCATTGATTTATTTAATAATAGATGTGGGAAATGAAAATAATAATTACAGAATCTCAATATAATTTTATTAGAAGACTCCCAGCAGTTGAAGAAGAACTTAATAAACATCTAAAAAGAGTTGACCCAACAGAGTTTGATACCTTTCAGAGATATATTGAATATCTTGCAAGTTTTACATTAAACCATCTTTCTGATGATTTATTTAAGGGCAATCCTCGTGGAGAAAAATATGATTTACGTACAGAATTTAGAGATCACATTATCTATGGTTTAAGACATGATATAAGAAAAATATATGATAGTGGAGAACCAGGTAGTCTATTTTAATTTTCTTCCTTTTACATTGGGGGTATAAACCGAACCCGGACTTCGTCCGTGTATTTGAATTTAATTCTCACGGCCACATTTTTTGAAGCGGTTAATATTTATTACTACAAGAATTGCAAGAAAGGTTTTAAATAAAAATCCCTACCCATTTCCTTTTAATATTTTTTAACTATATAACAATTATGAATAATGAACTAAAAGCGCAAAGGTATAATCAACTAATGGTTGAATATACAAGAACTCAAAATAAAATTTCCTCTATAAGGGGGGAATCTCTTGATTTAAATCAAAGACAATTAAATGAAATAAGGGAATTGGAAAATAAGTTAAGATTTCTAATGGATGTCGCAAATCGTCTGTAGGTTTTATTTTTATATGTATTTATAATAAAAAATTGATTATGGAAGAATCAAAATTTGAAAACTTTTCTGACAAACAATTAATTAAATATATGAAATATGTCTTGCCAATTATTGAACCTTTTTGGGATGGTGATTTGGTTGGTTTTATTGACGAGATATATGGGCCAATGGAAAGACAAATTGGTGGTGCGCTTGGCGGCGCCTTATCAAGACTTGATAAAGAATATCTATTTTATTTATTAACAAATAATGATGGTTTTGACGATGGGACTATTAATAGACCAAGACTTACCGAAAGAAGTATTAACTTCAATGTACGGGAAAGACAAATTGTGTATACAACATATACTGAAGATTTGTCGACATATGTTTCAGAATATATTGACGAAAGTTATTTATACCATTTAAAAGATACTGATGAGATTGACCCATGGAATTGGGAAAGTGATTCAGATTATGGTGATACAGATTATATTGATGATGAATTTGATTATTAATTGAAATATTTATAATAAAATAAAAAAATGAAAAAAATGAAAAAAATTATAAGACTAACTGAATATGATTTAACAAGAATTGTTAAACGGGTTATTAATGAAAACGCATTATTAGAAAAAAAAATTACTGGTGAACAATTAGTTACCGCATATAATAAGAGTCCGAAGTGTGCAAAAGAATGGTATAATAAAAATAAAAATACGTCACTTGTGACAAATATCGAATCAGCTATTAAAACTGGTGATAAAGAAAATTTGGGTATAATTTATAATGAGAATGAAGAAAGAAAAAAACTCGCTAATGGTTTTATAAATTACCAAACTAATTGTTCTGTAAAAAAGACATAAAAAAAGACTTTATGGGTTAGTTCATATTTATCTTATATGAAATATTTCATTACTGAAAATCAACAAAATAAATTAAAAACAAAATTATTAAATTCGTTTGACGAAATTGGTTTGTTTGAAACTTTGGTAAGGTATAGTCTTTCACCAAAAGGTCTTGATGTTATTTTTGATAATGAATTTCCAGAATTTAATTGTCAACAATTAAAAGACCTATTTAATTATTTGTATTTTAAAAATTTCTATGACAAAAATTTTTCTTATGAGTTCGAAGGTAAAACTTATACGGTTTTATCATCAAAAAGAGTTGATGGTGTTATGGAATATGATATAAAAGACCCAGAAAATAATGACGGTATTGTTGTTCTTGCAACACCTTATTATGAAGGTGATTGTTTTGTACCCGTTGATGTTACAGATTATTTTGTTGGGGACGATTATTATGAAGTATGGTCTGAAGATACTTTTATTCCATTATCACCACCAGAAAAATTTTCAAGTTTTGTTGAGTTTTATAATTGGTTCAAAGAAGATGGCTTGTATGAACTATTTGAATTTGTAATTCCTTTATTGGAAGCAAATAGAGATAAGTATGAGAATGATGGTTTTTATTAAATTTATTAATTGTTTTATAACCCAAACACAAACTGACTTCATGTATTTTGTCCTAGACCACCTTGTTGCTTTTTTTTGAAATGTTTAATATTTATCTTATTATGGAGAGAGATAGATTTTATAAGTTAGTTGAATCAAAATTGGGAAATGTCAAACCATTGTTGGGTGAACAAACATCGGAACAAACTGAGGCTCCAGAAACGAAATCTAATGTAAAAAATATTTTCTCGAACTTTATAAATCGACTAAAAATAAATCCAAAAATCAAGGAATGGACAAAGAAAATATTTGGAAAAGAAAATCCTCAAGAAAAAGAAGTTCTTGATTATATCAAAGGTCCAAAAGAACCTCAACAAAATTTAACACCGACAACACCACCAGCTGAAGCCCAAAGTGACACTCAACAAACAATTGCCGAGGTTGATACACCAAAAGATTATTATGGAATTTTATCTAAAAATAAAAATATTTTATTGGGTCAAGTAAATATTGCTATTGGTAAATTTATTGTACCAAGAATTAATAATTATTTAAATTCTGATGTTAATAAATATTATGGTAGATGTTATGATGTATTTCCGTTTGGTGAAACATGTTTTGGTGGGACATTAAGAGTTCTATTTGATAAACTAGCACTAAATAATATTACATTAACAAAAGGGTCGGGTAAGGTTACGGTTAACTATAATGCTTCAGCACAGATTCAGGTTTATTTTGAGACTGGGGCTTATAATCCTTTTCTAAGACTTTATCCTTCTGTTTCTGGAACATTTGATATAATTGGAAATAAAACAATAATAATATATCCACCAAAAGTTTCTTTATGGACTGATTGGCTTGATATTGGGATTGTTTATCTTTATATCAACGATAATAAGATTAAGATGCACAATAGGTACGCCGGACCATATGAGTGGGCATTACCAATACAAAGTTCCATAAATAGTGGTTTTAAAGGTAAAACAATTGATATTGCAAAAGAAATGCCCGTTTTGTATAAATTAATACCTTAAAATTAATTAATATGAAATCTGAAAAAAAATGAAAAGGTTAATAAAAGAGTTTGAACATCTTAAAGGTTTATTTTCAGATCTACCACCATTTTTAAAAAGAAGGATTACAATGGAAGATTTGGAATGGCTTGATAAAGAATTGGGTCATCACATTTATGGTACGCCATTCACAAATGATTTTGATGACTTTTGTGATTATGTTCTTGGTGATTTACTTCACGAATTTGTGGTTAATAGAAAAGATGATGAGATTGATACAACATATGATTATGATTATGGTTTAATATATGATGATAATAGTCTTGATAGTGTGACATCAATTTATTGGGAGTTAATACCATATCTGAAAAAAAGATATGAAATAAAACTTCGTCAAGGTTGGGAAAGAAAAAAATCAAAATAACTTAATTTTTAAAATATAATTATATTTATATATTAAATAATATTATGAAAAAAATTATAAGATTAACAGAAGCAGATTTAACAAGAATTGTAAGAAGGGTTATTACTGAAAATAAAATTGATGAAATGATGGATGTTTCATCAGATTCGGATTATTATAACCAAAGAAGAAGTGAAACATCCCTTCCACAAGACGATTTAAGCGTTTTAATATCAACAGCAACTAATTGGTGTAGAGAAAAAATGGGAAGTGAATTGGGTACTATGTCAGGTAGCGAGTTAGAGGAAAGAAAAGGCGATAACGATTGTTATAATGTTGAGTTATTAAAAAGAAAATATTATAGATAATCATATTTTCAAAGAAACCCCCCATAAATTTGGGGGTTTTGTTTTATGATGTATTTATATAATATGAATAAACTACCAGCATTCTTTCTAAGAAGATACGACGCTCATAAGATTGAAAAAATTATGAGAAGAGGTGCAATACATTCTTATTGGGATACCAATAATAAAGAAGAATTTAAAGTGGATCTTGCAAAAACCGCTGTTGATACATTTTTTTATATGAAGTATAAAATTTCACTCGATCAATTATCGGTAGAAGAATGGAGACCAATTGTTGTTTTTATAATAAACCAGTTTGGTCCTTTAATGGATATGTATTATAGAAACTTGAAAAGGGATTATCCTATGTCCCAAAAATAAAAAGAATATATTTATATAGTATGAAAAAAGTAGTTAAAATAACAGAATCAGAATTAACTCGAATTATAAAAAGAGTAATTATCGAAGAAAAAAAAGAATCTTTAATGCAAAAACTTATGAGAAAGTTAAAAGGTGTTTCGGATGAACAATTAAAATATAACATAGAAAATGATTTACCATGGGATTGGGCCGGAACCAAAGAAGGATTTCTCGAAAAAATGGAAAGAAGTAATCGTAATTCAGGATCGAACTAAATTACAATCCCCAATCAAATAGGTTGGGGATTTTTGTTTTTATAATATTTATTGATAACCTCTTAGGGATATTTGGTATTTTAACCCTTTTGTCTAATATTCGGCCGTAAATGTAATAAAGATAAAATATCTCGGTAATTGAGAACAATAAGAAAATCATATGGTGTAATTGGTTAGCACAAAATTAGGTATAGGTTTGAATCCTATTGTGATTTTCTTTTTTCAATATATTTATTAATATATGAAAATCATAATAACAGAATCCCAATATAAAATATTAAAAGAAATTTTTGATGATGATTTTGATCAAAAAAAAATATCTATCGGGGAATGGGAAGAAATCTGGAATAAATTGAGAAAAGAATATAAAGGATTTAATCGTGCTGATTATGAAATATTTCCATTTGGCGGTTTATTTTTCTTCTACGATGAAAAGGGAGGATTTCTTGAATTACCAGAACAAGAATTATCAGATTGGAATCGAGATTTAGATAGGGCCAAAGAAATTTTAGATAATTATCTCAAAAGAATTAAAACCGCAATTGAAAATTCAGATTTGAATATAAAATTGAAAGTCGGTCCGAAATACTCAATGAAAATATATAAAGTATAATATGAAAATCATTGTAAACGAATCTCAATATCATTTAATTAGAAGATTAGATTTAATTAGGAGACTTTTATATGGGTTTCTGTTTGATACTGAAAGATTAAAGTCTATATTACTAACAACTAATATAGACTTCAGAAGTTTTAGAGAAGAAATTAGTCGTTTTTCTGTATTATACATTGCAGGAAGAATTGTCGGCTCAGATAATTTTGATGAAACCAAAGTAAAAAATATTTTGAAGTTAAGAAATGAATTAAAATCATTTATTTTAGAAAACTTTGATGGTATGTTTAAGGAAGCATATAGAAATTATACAAAAAAAGAACCCGAATTTTGAAAGGTAATAGTTATTTTATAATCTTATAATATATTTATATAAAAATAAATTTTATGGGAAAGAAAATAACATTAACTGAATCTCAATTGATTGACTTAATTAAGAAAACAATTAATGAAATTGAGTTACGAGAAAACTCACAACAATTAGATGAAGGTATAAAAGATATAACTGCGGGTGTTCTTATTGCACTTAGTAGTTTATTGGGTGGAAAATCAATAGCTCAAGAAATTGCTCCTATCAATGATTTTAAACAGCCAAACCGATCCGAACTGAAAATAGCTCAATCTTTGAAACAATCTTTAGAAAATGAAAGCACCTACAAACGAGTTGATACATTAATAAACACAGCTGCTGATAAAATAGCTGGTGAAGACATCGGAGATGATTTCGAACAACTTATCCATACTAAATATTATGATGATGAAGGTGAATGGATTGGACAAGTTATGCAACAAAAAAGTAGAAAAGATGGTGTTGATCAAGAAAGGGTTCATAATTATTATAAACCAGATGGCGGTGAATTTATTAACCTAGATAGTAAATCAATTGAGGATGCAGTTGCAACTTCTAAAACAGAAGTTAAAGAATTACAAAATGAACTTAATCAATTTTTAGAAAATTTCAAATCAGATGTTGCAGCTGGAAAAGTAAGTGGTACTGAGTTAGGTCTTAATTATAGAGGTAAAATAGAACAATTAGAAAACAAAATAGAAAAACTTCAAAAGAAATACCCACAATTAAAGTTTAGTGGGATGGATTATAGTGACTATAAGTACTTTAAAGGTAAAAATTCAGGTGATGGAAGATTAATTGATATTCTCAACAGCCTAGAGAATACCAAATCTGGTGATTATAGATACGGTATGGATGCAAAATTAAGTTTTGAAGACTACTGGGGCGGGGACAGTGACCTTGGGTATAACCAAAAATAGAGTATTTTCGATTAAATTAAAAAATGGCAAAGGCAAGAAAAGAGGGTAAACAAAAACGCAATAGAGGCAATTTAGCTAAACGCCTCAAATTAATTGAAAAAAAATAAGATTATGTATAATAAAAGAATTTTGATAACAGAAGAAGACCGAAAAAGAATATTATCTATGCATGATATATCAAGAACTAAAGAATTTGGGTTAATAAATGAAGTTTTTGATTCGATATATAAACTTGATATGATTGTGAATGCAAATGCTGATGATTTCAGAAAATATTTGAAGTATGTTGAGGAAAATGTTGAAGACGAATTTAAAGAAAATCAGATAAAAAAAATGTTGAACTCTTTTATTAAGGCATATAAAAGGAGCAATAATAAAGAGGATTTGTCAAGTTTATTAGATGAAAAACCATTTAGTGAAGTTGCCGATGAACTTAAACAATATGATTCAGACTATTCTGATGCTTTGAAGACATACAAAAAATCCAGTGACCCAAATATGAGAAGTAGGAGAGAAAGATGGGGTTGGTAATAAAAAATAAAATATAATATTATGAAAAATAAAAGAATTTTGATAACTGAAGATGATAGATATAGAATATTATCAATGCACAATAAAGTAAGAGCTATAGAATTCGGTTTAATTTTAAAAGAAGCGGATGAACAAGTACGTTATATTAAATATCCGGAAGGAAACGTAAGTCAAATGGTTGGGGATGGTGCACTTCCGACGGGTGCTGTTGAAATTACAAAGGAAGAATTTGATAAATTAGGTGGATATATGCCATCTAATTCTCCTACTACTCCTCCTACCACTGGAAGTACTACTCCTCCTACCACTTCTGCTGTTGCTACTGGAAGTACATCGCCCTCTACTCCTACGACAAATTTTGACATTACAAAAAAAGAAAACATACAAAAATTTCAGGATTATATGAATACTGTTGGACCTTGGGTTAGACAACCTAATGGTTCATTCACAACTCTCAAAACAAATTCTACTGGTTATGGTAAATTTGGACCATCCACAAAAGCTGCTTGGGCTAAATATAAAGATTCTTTTTTAACCCGTAAAATTGGAATTGCACCGGAATTAAAACCATTACAAATAAATAAATTATCACCATCATCAGGTACAACAAATGTTAATCAAATGACTACGGCAAAAGTAGCAACAGCACAAGCCGCCGGAACCCCAACAACAACAACGCAAGCTACCGGAACAACAACAACGCAAGCTACCGAAATAAAAACAGCAGAACAAATTAAAAAAGAATATCGTCAAGGTAAGAAAAACTTAAAAGACTTAAAAAATGAAAGAGACAAATTATACAACACATACAATAGACTTTCCGATAAGATGAGTAGACAGGATCAAAATATTTATTTAAATAAAATAGCAGAATTAGACAACTTAATAAAGAATCCTCAACAAGCATAATGTGTGGAAGCAACACCTTACTGGGATGGTGAATGTTTTTACCAATTGATATTGAATATTACAATTTTACAGATGATGATGGTGATTTTTGTGAAATAGTCTTTGAAGAATTGGAGTCTTAGTAATATTTATCTATATGAAAAAAAAAGAAACAAAACCAAGAAATAGAAGAAATCTTTCAAAAACATTAAAAAGAATTGAAAAAAATTCTGAAATTCTTAGAAAATATCAACAAGAACAAAAAAAATAATTATGGCAAAAATATTAGTAACGGAAGAACAACTCCAAAGGTTGATGAAAAGAATTACAGAAGAAGCAGCAGGGTATGACGATTTTGAAGTTATGTCAAAACATGCAACACAATCTATGAAAGTTTTAACAGAGTCTATTACAGATTTATCTCAAATTCTTAGAGGTATTGTACATATGTTGCAATCTAAAAATATTGAATATGTTGATTTAAAAGAAAATTTATACCTGGCTATTGAATTGATTTCAGAAATCAATATGGCCATGGATATTGTATTTAAAGATTTTACAGAAAAAGAAGTAATTAAAAGAGGTCAAATTTTACATAGAAAATTAGAGTCATATCAAGAAAAAATTAGAATGATGCTTGATATGGGTAAAGAATTAATGTCAAAAGAAAATATCATTGAAAAACTAGCTGATTTAACAATGAATGTTCATAGAGCAATGACTAGCTATGTTGCAGAATTAAAAGTTGCAGATAAAAGGTTTCAAGTAAGATCTGAAAAAGGAAGACCAAAACCAAAAACCGATTTAAATTAAATTTTTTTTAATTAATAAAGTATTTATAACAAAAGCATCATTATGAATAAAAGTTATAGCAAAATAAGATCAATACAGAATACTAATTTACTTTTAGAACAAAGGTATTTAGAAGAAAAAAATCAATTAACAAAATTGGTTCTCGAACACGATTTGAACCCTGATTTAACTGGTGAAGAATATGATGGATCATATACACAAATAACTTCATACTGGGATGAATGGCAAAAGGAAGAAGATGGTAATATACGTGTCAATATGAGAGTTGGGACTGCAAACTCTGGTAATGGTAAATTATGGTTTACTTGTAGCACAGAAAGGTTTGTATGGGATGAACCATTAAAAGGTTATCCACAATATAAAGGTAAAACTTATATTAATAAACAATTTGCCGAGCATTTGAAAAACCAAGGATTGTGTACAATGCAAAGAAATATGGCAGGTACAAAGTATTGGAATGTCTTAGTTGACGTTCTCAAAAAATCTGGTTTTACTGGTATTAAAACCGACGATAAAAATACAATTGCATACGTAGGTAAGCTTGTTATTTATAGAGATAAAATGGATGGTGATAACAAAGTTATTGCCCAAATAAATGGTATTAAAGCGTATTTACTTGGTAAACCTTATGCCGGACAACAAAATTTAACATCAGTGCCAATACAAAGTACCGGAACTGATGGTAGTGCGACATTGGGAGCTTGGTTAGATGTTCACGCAAAACAATATAAAACCACAACAGGTAGTACAACACCTAAAGACGTTGGTGGTGGTGCATATCCACTACGACCTAAAACTGGTACAGTTTATAAGGATTGTACCGGTACTTATAAAAAAGGTTGTAAATCAGAAACTATTAAAAAAGTACAAGGATGTTTGGGAATTGGAGCTGATGGAAAATTTGGGTCTGGGACAGAAGCAGCAATTTCTAAAAAATTAAATAAAAAAGAATTTACAGATGCCGATGTTGCAACACTTTGTGCTGGAAAAGACACTGGTGGTGGTGCAACACCTCCAGTAGGAGGTGGTACACAACAAGGAGGTAACGAACCACCTAAATTAAGTACAGATTACGAACAATATTAATTAATATTTTAATAAATTTTAAGGTTTTAAACTAAAAATTCGTCATTTTCTGTGTTTATTTCTTGAATTTTAAGGATTTTAACGTTTTTTCCCTTATTTTTTACCGTAATCTCCATTTCATTAGGGTAAAGTATGTTATTTCTAATAGTTTCACCCAAATTTATCTCATTTTTGGGTATTTCGGCTGTAATTAGGTAGTATTTTTCACCTAAACCAGTCAAATATGAGTGATTTTGGAGTAATTCTTGCTTATTTTTAGCAAAATGTGACCCAATTTCATCTAAATTTATGTCTTTTTTGTCATTTACTTGTAGAATTCGGTATCCTTTTACTGTTTTTGGAAGGTTTTTTGCCCATTTTATGTAGTAATTTAGTTCTTTTTCGGCCTCTTTTTCGCTAAAATCCATCGTTTTTAGGGCTA
>Ga0075473_10000901_pt1 | contig 12584 bp, 11 predicted proteins | sample DEB19_08_DNA_FD_76340 | JGI IMG/M metagenome (GOLD analysis project Ga0075473, IMG submission 76340) | Aqueous microbial communities from the Delaware River and Bay under freshwater to marine salinity gradient to study organic matter... | ecosystem: Environmental > Aquatic > Marine > Coastal ... | reverse complement strand
CACGGAGCTGCAGCGCATCCAGTACATCTGGCAGCGCGTCGCCGAGGACTACGCGCCATTCGACGTCGACATCACGACGGAGCAGCCCACGGCAGACAGGCTCGCCCGCACCGACAGCGCCGACCAGACCTTCGGCACCACTGTGGTGATTACCGACAACACCGGCGTCTACAGCTGCAGCTGCGGCGGCATCGCCTATGTCGGCGTCTACAACTATACCGCCTCCGACTACTACAAGCCGGCTTTCGTGTTCTACAACATGCTGGGTTCGGGTGCTGAAAAGCCGGTGGCCGAGGCAATCTCGCACGAAGCCGGCCATAACATCGGCCTTCACCATGACGGCACGGCGACCACTTCCTATTATGGCGGACAGGGAACCGATGCGGTTACCGGCTGGGCTCCGATCATGGGAGTCGGCTACTACAAGCCGCTCGTGCAGTTCAGCAAGGGTGAATACACCGGCGCCAACAACATCGAGGACGACTTTGCAGTCGCCCAGAGCTTCGGCTTGCCGTTGCGCGGCGACGATCATGGCAACTCCGCGGCCGCTTCCTCGGCATTGCAGCCTTCCGTTTCGGGTAGCCTCGCCAGCGCCAGCATCGACGGCGTGATCGAGCAGTCGAACGACCGCGACGTGTTCTCGATCGCCAGCGGCACAGGCACGCTCAATGTCTCGGTGGCCCCGGCCTCGCGTTCCCCGAACGTCGACCTGGTGCTCAGCCTCATCGACTCGCGCGGCCAGGTGGTGGCAAGCCAGAATCCGCCCAACGCCCTGGGCGCCAGCCTGTCCTTCAACATTCCGGTGCAGGGCACCTACTTCCTTGAGGTGCGCGCCACCGGTCAGGGCGATCCGGCCACCACCGGCTACTCGAGCTACGGCAGCGCCGGTTCCTTCCGCCTCTCGGCCAGCTACCCCACAGCATCGGGCTCTGCGCCCACCGCCGTCATTACCGCCAACGTCAGCAGTGGCGCGGGTCCCCTGAGCGTCACCTTCAACGGCGCACAGTCGACGGATGATGGCCGCATCGCCTTCTGGTACTGGGATTTCGGAGACGGCACAGGCGACCAGACCGGAAGTCTCTCCTCCGTCACCCATGTCTACCAGACGGCAGGCAACTACGTCGCACACCTCACGGTGATCGACGACTCCGGCCTCAGCGCCACCTCCAGCCTCCCCATCACCGTGAACCAGGCAGACGTGAAGATCATCAGTGTTGCGGTCAAGAAAAGCCGGAAGGGCGCGGCCGCCCGCGCAGTGGTGAACGTCACCGGCACCGACGGCCAGGTTGTCCGCGGCGCGGTGGTGCAGGTCGCGTGGAGCGGCGCCGTCAGCAAGTTCGCCACCCGCAAGTCGGCGCGCACCGGCCAGGCTGCATTCGTCTCGCCCGCGACCCCGGCCGGCGGCTGCATCACCCTCACCGTCACCAGCGTCACGGCGCCGGGTCAGGCCTTCGACGCTGCCTCGCTGCCAACCACGCAGCTGTGCCTGTAACAGCCCGGCAGCACTCCCCGCAAATCCCAACCGGAAGCACAACCCGCCATGGCACAGAAACTCACCAGCCTCCGTCCTGACGTCCCCGGCACCGAGGCATCCGCTGCGCCGCAGCCGGCTGCCACCACCGCCGTCACCACAGCGGATGTGAACACCGCGCAGGGCGTGTCGCAGATGCTGCTCATGCTCACCAAGTCGCATCCGCCGAACATCGGCATGGGTGCGCTGATCATGGCCACCTCTCTGGCCGCGCGCGAAATGAACATCTCTCAGGAGAACATTGCCGCGATGATCGATCGGACGATCGCCGAAGTCTACGCCAGCCGCGGCCGCTTCGCCACGACCGTCAACTAGAAACCAAAGAGACGAAAAACCAGTAGGAGGCTTTCATGACACTCCAGTATGATACAACAAATTCTTCCCGTTGGAATTCCGTGTCCACTACGATGACGACCCCCGTCTCCGCACACCAGCTCTTTCCTGTCCTCGAATCGCTTGGCTTCGACATTGCGGCGGGCGTGGAATATTGCGGCAGCGACGAAGCCTTCTACTGTGATCTCGTGCGCGAGCTGCACAGCGATGTGCTGGTGCAGCGCCTGGGCGCATTGGGCAGTGGCGACCTTCAAAGACGCAAGGAGTTTGCCCATCAGCTCAAGAGCACACTGCAGGTGCTGGGTGAAACGCGCGCTGCCGCAAGGGCCCGCGAACTGGAGCTTGCGTTGCGCAACGGCGAGCCCAGCGATGACCTTACCGGCCTGCTGCTGCAGGAGCTCGACCAACTCGACGCTGCCTTGCGGAAGGTGTTTTGCTGACCGCCAGCCGTCAGGCCGCCATCGCCTTGATCCGCAGGCGGTTCGCCAGGATTACCAAGAGAATGCCTGGCACGAACACGACCGTGGCAATCGCCGGGTAGAGCGGCGAGGAGCCCACTGCGATGCCCGAAAAGATGAAGGTGGGGATTGTTCGCGTCGAGCCTGCAAGGCTGTAGGTGATGTAGAAATTGCCCCAGCTCAGCAGGAAGGCGAAGATCGCGGCGGAGAAGATGCCCGGCCACAGCAGCGGGATGGTGACGTGGCGGTACACGTCCCATGCGGAGGCACCGCAGTCGCGCGCGGCATCCTCCAGCACGGGGTCGAAATTATACACCTGCACCGCCACGATCACCATGGCGAAGGGCGCGATGTAGACGATGTGGCCGATGATGGCCGTGACGATGCCCGTGTTGAAGCCGAACCAGCGCCCGAGCACCGAGAACCACAGCAGCAACACGATGCCGAGCAGCAATTGCGGAAAGGCCAGCGGCGCGCCTGCGATGCCCTGGAAGGCCCGCTTGCCCTTGAAGCGGTAGCGCACCGCGACAATCGCCGCCATGGTGCCGATCGCCGTGGCGATGACGGTGGCGAAGGCGGCGATGAGGGTGGAGTTCCACAATGCCGTGAGCGCTGCCCCCGACTGGAACAGTGCGCCATACCATTTCATCGAAACGCCCTCGAAGGGCAGCGTGAGGAAGCGGCCTTCCTGGAAGGAGAAGGCAATGAGCGTGAAGATTGGCACGTAGAAGAAAATGAGTGCCGCCGCCATGGAGCCATAGAGGATGACGTTGGCCAGCGCGCCTTCGAATCGGTGGTTCATGCGCCTGCTCTCCGCATGCCGGCCACCCGGCTGAACAGCAGCACGACGAAGATGGCGACCACCATGAGCACCAGCGTGAGTGCCGCGCCCAAGGGCCAGTTGACCCGCGTCTCGAAGGTCTGGCGGATCAGTTCCGCCGACATGGGCGACTTGCCGCCGCCCAGAACCTTGGGCTCGAGGAACACGCCGACGCCCAGCAGGAAGATCAGCACGCTCCCCGCCCAGATGCCGGGGCGCGACAGCGGCAAGGTCACCTCCCAGAAGGCGCGGAACTTGCCCGCCCCCGCGTCATAGGCCGCAAGGACGAGCGAGCGGTCGATGTTGTCGATCGAGAGGTAGATGGTGAAGATGGCGAAGGGCAGAAGATTGTAGACCATGCCCAGAAGCGTCGCCCAATCGGTGAACAGGAAGGCGACGGTTTCCGGCGGAAAGCCCAGGTGGGCGAGCACGTAGTTAGCCGCGCCCTTCTTGTCGAGGAACAGCACCCAGCCGAAGGTCTTCAGCGTTGCATCGGTGATGAAGGCGAAGGTGATGAGCACCTTGATTTCGTTGTCGAGCCGCTTGAAGCGCGTGGCGAGCCCATACGCGATGGGAAAGGCGATGACGATTGAAACCGCCACGCAGGCCACCGCCATGAACAGCGTGTGGCCAAGGATCGTCCAGTAATGCGGCTTTGAGAAAACGTCGGTCCAGGTGGCGAGATTCCACACCCAGGTGAGCTGGAAGTTCTGCGTTTTCTGGAACGTGAGTATGAAGGTCATCACCAGCGGGGCAACGAAACATGTCGTCTGCAGCACCACGCTGGGCAGCGCCTTCACCCAGAGCTCCGGGTCACGCCAGCTGCGGGAGACCTCCATCTCCATGGCTTAACCCTCGCCCGGCTTCAGGACCCAGATGTCCTTCTTCGACCAGCCGAGCCAAACATCCTCACCCAGCTTCATGGGCAGGTGCGAGGTGCCCTGGATCTCGATGGCGAGCTCCTGGCCTCGAGGGCTGCGGGCGCGATACTGCACCGTGCCGCCCTTGGTGAAGAGCTCGGTGACCGTGGCGGGCAGCTTGCAGTCCACACCGGCATCCTTATCGCAACGCCGGATGAGTTCCGGCCGCACGTTCATGAAAGCGGCACCCTGCACCACATCGGCGGCGACGAGCGATGACGGCAGGCTTGCCTCCGCATCCGTGATCTCGCTGCTGGTGTAGCTGACACCGCCGCCCGAGCGGGCTGTGACGGTGATCGGAATGAGGTTGGTCTCGCCGATGAAGCCGGCCACGAAGGGGTCCGCCGGGCGGTAATAGATGTCGGCGGGTTCGCCCAATTGCAGGATCCTGCCCGCGCGCATGACGCAGATGCGGTCGGCCAGCATCATCGCCTCTTCCAGGTCGTGCGTCACGTGCACGAAGGTGACGCCCACCGAGCGGTGCAGGCGCTTCAGCTCTGCCTGCAGCACCTTCTTGAGCTTCACGTCGAGAGCCGAAAGGGGCTCGTCCAGCAGCAGCAGCTTGGGCGACGAGATCATCGAGCGCGCCAGCGCCACACGCTGCTGCTCGCCACCCGACAGCGCGCGCGGATGGCGCGTGAGATATTCGGGCTTCAGCTCCATCAGGCGGATCATCTCGTCCACCTTGGCAGCGATGACCTTGGGGTCCACCTTGCGGAGCTTCAGCGGGAAGCCGATGTTCTGCGCCACCGTCATGTGCGGGAAGAGCGCCAGCTTTTGGAACACCATGGAGGTGGGGCGCAACGCCGCAGGCACGCCCGCCATGTCCTGGCCCTCGATGCGGATGGTGCCCGATGTCGTGTCCTCGAAACCGGCAACCTGCTTCAGCAGCGTGGTCTTGCCGCAACCCGATGGGCCGACGAGGGCGATGAACTCGCCCTGCCGCACGTCGAGCGACACGCCCCTCAGCGCTGGATAGGTGCCGTAGGACTTGTGGACGTCGGTGATCGAGAGAATGGGTGCGGTGGTCATTGTCTTCCGGGAAGGGATGAGGGCCGGGCATGCAGCGGCACGCCCGGCCCGTCAAGGCATCACTGCGCGGCGGCCAGCTCTTCCTGCCAGATCGCCAGCATCTCGTCGATGTTGGGCGCGATGCGGTGCATCTGCGAATTGTCGTAGGCGTGCCACATGTAATCCATCTGAAGGATGTCCTTCTCCTCCGGCGTGAAGACGGATTCGACGGCCTTGTTGGTGACCACATTGCAGGTGGAATCAAGCAGTGCCAGCGTGTGCGCCGCATCCTTGGAGACGACGTGCTTGAGGAGCTTCTGCGATAGCTCCGGCTGATCCGTCTCCTTCAGCACGGCGGTGGCCTCGACCCAGATGATGCCCTGCTTAAGTCCGTTTTTCTGGTCGGGCACCACGGCGAGGATGTTCTTGTGGCCCTGCTTCCGCACCGCGGAGGTGAGGTAGGAACCCGCCCCGATGCAGCCCAGGAGCGAGCCGTCGAGCAGGCCCTTCTGCGCCTGGGTGAGGTCGCCCACCAGCGTGCGCGTGTTCTTGAACATGGCGCGCAGCACCAGGCGAACTTCGTTGAGCTGCTTCTCGTCCAGCGGTTCGTAGGGGTTGATGCCGGCATGCAGCGCCATCGGCAGGATGGGCCAGTCGCCCCAGTCCATGACGCAGATCTTGTCCTTGTTGGCGGGGTCGAAGACCGGGTCATAGGTCTTCCACATGTCGGGCTTGGTCACCTCGGTGTTGACGCACGGGCCCACCCAGCCCCAGCGCGTGGCCACGCCGATGGTCTTGCCCTCGTTCATCAGGGGCTCGAACGGCGGTTTGAACTGGTCATAGAAGTCGGCGTAGACGTCCTTGTAGTCGTCGGGGTTCAGTTCGAGCGCCAGGCCTGCGGGCCCCATGCGGGTGATCCACGGCATGTCGCTCGACACCAGGTCGACCTCGCGCGAGGCACCCGCCTGCAGCTTGGCAAAGCCGCCGGGGCTGTCGACGATCAGGTCGAAGCTGATCTCGGTGTCATTGGCCTTGTTGAAGGGATCGATGATGCGCGGGTCGTTGTAGCCTTCCCAGCACATGTAGGTCATCTGCGTGGCGGCCTGCGCCTGGCGCGTGTTGAGCTTGCCCAGCATGGCGACACCGGCAGCACCGGCCATGCCCTTGAGCAGGCGGCGGCGGTTGAGCCCCGCCTCGTCGAGGCCCATCGCCCTGATCTGGCGTTGATAATATTGCGGCAGGTCGCTGTACCAGGTCTTCGACATGAGTTTTCCTCCGGTTATCGTGATTTGCGCCGATGCTGTGGGATTTGCAGGGCTTCGGCCATATCCCTCGGGGAATAGGCTGGCGCCTCGGTGCCCATGAAGGCGGCGAAAAGCTCTGCCTGGGTGGAGACAGTCAGCTTGCGGTAGATGTTCTTGCGGTGGATCTTCACCGTGCCTGGGCTGATCGCTAGTTGCATGGCGATCGACTCGGTGGAATGCCCGCGCAGCACCATGGTCACGATCTCGCGTTCACGCAGCGTCAGGGTTTCGAGGCCGGGATGGAGTGGCCGCGGTTGCAGCGCCTCGCGCCGTGCGTGCAGGTTGGACCAGTGGCCGGCGCAGAGTGCGCCGATGGCGGGCTCCAGCGCACGCAGCGTGTCGAGGTCAGCGCGGCTGATCTGCGGGGACGAGTCCCAGCGGCCGAAGGAGGTGACCCCGGTGAGGCCGCCGCCCATATCGAAGAATACGCCGATCTCCTCGCCGATGCCGGTGCGGCTGTAGTGGATGCGGAAATATTCGCTGCGGCGGAAATGGTCAGGTGCGATGTCGTGCAGCCGATAGCAGCCTGACCTGCGGCCCTCCTCCACCAACCGGAAGAAAGGGTCGAGCAGGAACGGCCCGTCGGCATAATCTTCCGCGATGATACGGTGGCGGGGCTGGTCCAGCGTGTCGGCCAGCGTCAGCGGGCGGGCCGTGCCGGCATAGGCGAAGACCATCACGAAATCGAAATCCACCAGCCGCTTCACGCTGGCCAGCAAGGCCGGCACGAAACCTGCACCGCGCTGGGCGGCGGCGATTTCGGCCACGGCGCGGCTCCACTGTTCGAGCAGGCGCAGCTTGGGTGCGGTGTGGGTCATCATCCTTTGGGGATATGGCCACATCCCGCGACCGAAATCTATCCTTCTCCCCCGAAACACAATCGAGGGCTGACCATGACGCAGACGATGAAGGCCGCCGTTCTCCATGAAATCAAGACCCCGCTGAAGGTCGAGCGCGTGCCGGTGCCCGAACCCGGCCATGGCGACCTGCTCATCAAGGTGACGGCCTGCGGCGTGTGCCACAGCGACCTCCATGCCGTGGACGGCGACTGGACGCCGCCGCCGGTCCTTCCGCTGATCCCCGGCCATGAGGTGGCGGGCAGGGTGGCCAAGGTCGGCCCCGGCGTCACCGGCTTCAAGCTGGGCGACGAAGTGGGCGTGCCGTGGATGTATTCCGCCTGCGGCCAGTGCGAATTCTGCCTCGCAGGCATGGAAACGATCTGCAAGTCGGCCGAAGCCACTGGCTACACCAAGCCCGGCGGCTATGCAGAATATCTCGTGGCGCCCGCCGCCTATGTGGGCCGCCTGCCCGAGGGTACCGATCCCTATGCGATGGCGCCCATCCTCTGCGCCGGTGTGACCACCTATCGCGGGTTGAAGCGCACCGGCGCCAGGCCCGGTCAGTGGGTGGCCATCGTCGGCATCGGCGGGCTTGGCCACATCGCCATTCAGTATGCCCGCGCCATGGGCCTGCGCGTGGCGGCGGTGGATGTGTCCAGCGAGAAGCTGGAACTGGCGAAATCGCTGGGCGCTGAAGTCGTGGTGAACGGCGCGGAGACCGACCCGGTGGCGGCGATCCAGGAGAGGATCGGTGGCACCCATGCGGCGGTCGTCACCGCGGTTGCCAGCAAGGCTTTCGAGCAGGCGGTGCTGATGCTCAGGCCCGGCGGCACGGTGGCCTATATCGGGCTTCCCGGTGGCAAGTCGGACGAAATCCGCGCCTCGATCTCGGCCATCACCAACTGGGAACTTTCGGTGCGCGGTTCCAATGTCGGCACCAGGCAGGACCTCCACGAGGCCATCGCCTTCGCCACCAACGGTCTCGTCAAGGCGACGATACGCACCGTCGAACTCGAGGACATCAACGCCGTGCTCGACGAGATGCGCAAGGGCCGCATCGTCGGCCGGGTGGTGCTGAAGCTCGCATAGTGCCGCGCCGGCGCCTGGACGGACGCCCCCTGCATCGTCTCCGCGCCGAAGAAGGGGATGGACGCGTTCAAGGCTCGCCCTGCTGAGGATGCAGGCACGAAGAAGCGGACGTGAAGGAGGCTGCCATGTCGAACTGGGTCGAGGCGTGCGGCGCGGACGAAATTCCGCTCGAGGATGTGAAGCGTTTCAATCTCGAAGGGCGGACAGTCTCGTCATGGACAGCATCATCGAGTACCCCAGAGCACAACGGCCGGTTCGACTGCCTGCCCTTCCCGCCCTACAGCCCGTCACCACACGCCATTTCCGGCCCGCATGCGCATTGCGGGAAGGATGATGTTGTAGTGAGACCGGATCGCCGCCTCCGTCGTCTCGCTGACATGGCGCGGATAGTGTTCTGCGAGAATTTTCCGTGTGCGCTCACGGGCGAGCTCACGGGCGTCGCGGGATCCTGCTTTCTCCCATTCACCTATGCTGCGGCGATCAGCGATTTCCGGGTAGACGTAATCAGACCGCATGCGATCGAAGGTCTGCGGGTGGCCCAGATAATGACCAGCCCCCATGACCGTTTCGCGTATGACATCGAAGCTCAATGCGTCTTCGCTGACATCGAGCCCCTTCACCGTTCGCAATATGGCGCCGATGAGGTCGTTGTCGAGGACATAGCCTTCGAAGGAGGTGCCCATCAGCGATCCCTGCATGCCGGCGCATTCATGGATCATCGTGGCGCCCGCCTGTGCTGCCAGTGAAATCGTGTAACCCTTTTCTCCGCCACTCTGGGCGTCGGGCAGCTTGCTGTCGGTCATGCCGGCGGGAACCGAGTTTGGCAGGTCGTAGAAATTGGCCATCTGGGCACAGGCCGCCGAAAGCAGCGCCTGTTCCCCGGATCCACCGGACATGGCCCCCGTGCGCAGGTCGCTGACAAAGGGCCAGGCCGCGAAAATGCCACGGCAGTTCGGGTCAATGATGTGGCAGAGCACCAATCCGGCGAGGACCTCGGCACAGGCCTGTGCCACCGCGCCAGCCAGAGCAGCGGGGGCCGTAGCCCCTGCCTGCCCAGCCGAGACAAGGAGGATCGGCATGCCCGCCAATACCGCTGCTTCCAGTGCATCGCAGCTTTCAGTGGCAAAGCGCATGGGCGGCACGACATGGCAGCACACGGCCGTGCAGAAGGGGCGCTTCCGGTGCTTGCCCTCGCCACCCGCCACCGCGTCAAGCATCGGCTGCACAGCGCGCACCGAATGGCCGTCGGTATAGCTGACGGCGATCGACTTGGACGTGCCGGAGAGGCAGGCATAGGTGGTGTTCATGTCGAGGTCGAGGATCGTCGGTGCGTCCCGCGCCACGATCGAGCGATGATACCAGTGGATATTGTCGAGCCTGTCGACGAGGCGTGCGATGTCGTAAAGATCGGCGACGGTGCTCTCCCGGTACTTGCCGGTGTCGAAATCCATGATGGTCGGAGCGGCGCCCCCGGTGCCCGTATGTACCCGGGATCCGCCGATCTCGATGTCGTGAGCGGGGTCGATGCCGTGAAGGACGAACCTGCGCCGCGAATTGGCGATGACGTCTTCCACCAGGGCTGCGGGAAACCGCAGGCGTCCGGTATCATCGACGCTGCATCCAGCCTTGACAGCCCGCGCCTCGAGGCTCGGCGTCACTTGCGAAAGGCCCAGCTCGGACAGGAGCTGAATGGCCAGGGCGTGAATGCGCAGGACCTCCGTGTCGGTCAGCGGCCTATAGCGGCCACCGACCATGCCGGGAGAGATCGGTGAAGCGGCCGGGTTGGCTTCCGCCGCGCTGCGGTGGCGGCGGCCGGAGCGGCGCGAAGCGAATTCGGACATGCGCAATTCCTTTGGGGTCGGGACATGAAGCTAATGCCTGCCGGGCGCGCCGTTCAAACAGCGATTGGGAATGCAACGCATTCCCCGGAATCATGCGAAGACGGGCTGCTGTGCCGCCTCAGAGGCAATCCACCGAAGGAATTCCTCGAATTCGGGTGTCATGGCAGCATCTTCCGATGTGCTGAGGTAATAGCCGTTGCGGGTTTCCATTGTTCCACCCACGGGGTGGACCAGCCGTCCGCTGGCGATGATGGGATCAACGATGTAGCTCCAGCCCAGGGCGACCCCGCGCCCGGCCTCGGCAGCCTGAAGAACCATGGGGTATGAATTGAAGCGGAGCCCGGGCAGAACGGGTTTCCCGGTAACACCCTGACTGGCCAGCCACCTTTGCCAGTCAACCGGATCGGGGGCCGAACGGTCGATGTCGAGGTGCAGCAGGGTCTGACCGAGCAGATTGTCCGCGCGTTGCAGCCCCGGGTGTTCGCTCAGAAAGCGAGGGCTGCAGACGGGGCGGACCTGCTCACGGAACAGAAGCCGGGAGTCTATGCCGTCCCACTGTCCCGGTCCGAACAGGATTGCAACGTCGACGTCGCCGTGCCCCGGCATCGCCGGTGTGTCGGTTGCCAGGACCCGGAGGTCGACTTCCGGGTGGTGTGTGCTGAACTGGTTGAGGCGCGGCATGAGCCAGAACCAGGCAAAGGCGACCGTTGCCGATACCGTGATCTGCGGCACCTTGGCCACCGGATTGAGCAAGGCGAGGCCGTCTTGGATCTGGTCAAGTCCCCCGGCAACTGCCTCGCGAAGCCGCTGCCCGGCCGGCGTCAATTCGATGGCACGGTGCAGACGCCGGAAGAGTTGAAGTGACGTCTGCTGTTCAAGCGCCGCGATTTGCCTGCTCACCGCGCTCTGTGTGAGGCACAGTTCATGTGCGGCAACGGTAAAGCTCAGATGACGCGCAACCGCCTCGAAGGTGCGAAACAGATCCAGTGGGGGAAGGCGGTATTTCTTCACGTGCCGTCCTTGGGTGCCTCGCGGAGTTCGATTGCCAGTCTGAAATCTGCCGTGGCCAGTGTCAATCTTCAGGGTCTCGCGGCGCCGGCGTCGGCGATTGACGGGTGCAATAAAGGACGCGCCGCGTCATTGGAATGCCGCTGCGGGCATTCGCCTTTGCTGAACTTTGCCAACAGACAGGATCTCGCTTGCCCGCAGGATGGAATGGGCCCGATCACTGCGTTTCTGCGCCGTTGTGACGACTTTACGGGCGTATGATCGTCTTGAGACCGTCTGACTGCCCGGCAATGAGCCGCTCATAAACCTGGGGCACATCCGCAATGGCCACCTCGGCATCTATCAATCGGCTCGCCGCGGAGCCATGCCGTGCGAGAAGCGAGATCGCTTCCGGCAACTCGTTCTGAAAGGCATGGCAACCAATCAGGCTGATTTCACGTTCGACCAGGGCGTTCGGATCGAGGTCGATGCGGCCATGCGCAATACCGACCATTGAGATGGCCCCGCCGCCTGCCATGCAGCCAATGAGGCCCTTGAGGGCAGGGATGCTGCCAGTGGCCTCGATGGCAAAACGGACATCGTTGCCCGCCGAGAGCGGATCGAGGGTCACGGGTCTCGCGCCCGTCACCTCGCAGACACGCGAAAGCCGTCCGGCGTTGCGGTCTGCCACCCGAATGTCCCGGTGCCCATGGGCTGAGAGTGCCAGCGCCACCAGTCCGCCGATGGGGCCGCAGCCAGCAATCAAGACCGCGGCATCGGACTCGGGTCGCAGCCGCCTCACGGCATGGATCGCGACGGCCATCGGCTCTGCCATCACCATCATGACTTCCGGCATGTTGTCGGGCAGCCTGTGGAGGAGTCGTCGCGGCAGCGATGTTCGTTCGGCGAAGCCACCGTCGCATACCTCACCGACGAAGCCGAGTGTGGCGCAGAGATGATGGCGGCCCGCAAGGCAGGCTGGGCAGGTGCCGCACCAGAACCGGGAATCTGCCACCACATGCTCGCCGATGTGAAGATCCACCACGCCTTCACCCAGTGCCGTGACGCGACCAATCAACTCGTGGCCTGGCACCGAAGGGCTGCGGCTGACCCACTGGCCGGTTCGATAATTGTGGAGGTCGGATCCGCAGATGCCCGCTGCGGTGACGGCGATGTTAACCCACCCCGGCAGGGGCATGCCAGGTTCCGCAATGTCCTCGACGCGGAGATCACCCTTGGCATAGAGCCGCACGGCCTTCATCTGCTGCTCTCCTGACTAGATCGAGGCGAGAAAGCCGCCATCGACCGGGAAACATTGTCCTGTGATGTAGGCTGAGGCACGCGAGGCAAGAAAGACGGCAATGCCGTCGAGATCGCTTAATTCGCCGAAGCGGGCCATGGGGATCTTGGCCTTCATCGCATGCTGCCAGGAATCGTTTTGGTAGAAGACC
>Ga0075473_10000899_pt1 | contig 12589 bp, 4 predicted proteins | sample DEB19_08_DNA_FD_76340 | JGI IMG/M metagenome (GOLD analysis project Ga0075473, IMG submission 76340) | Aqueous microbial communities from the Delaware River and Bay under freshwater to marine salinity gradient to study organic matter... | ecosystem: Environmental > Aquatic > Marine > Coastal ... | reverse complement strand
CCGTTCATTGTGGAATTGGATCACGCTTAATGGGCCAAACCTTCTTGGGCTTGGAACTAACCTTAAGTTCTACATTGAAAAAGGACGTGTGTTTTACGACATTACGCCCATTCGTGACACCGAGACGCTTGGTGCAAACCCTTTTTCGGCCAATGGCACAACCACCGTTACGGTAACAGACACTGCTCATGGCGGTGTCTCGGGGGATTTTGTAACATTTAGCGGGGCTACCGGCACGTACGCTTCAGTTTTGAACGCTGAGTACCAAATCACAGTTACGGGCGTTGACACCTACACAATCACAACTGCCTCGGCGCTGACTGCTGGATCCTATGGCGGCGCTGCTGTTGTAGCGGCGTATCAAATTAACGTGGGTGCAGCCTATGCCGTTCCTGTAACTGGCTGGGGCGGCGGCCCATGGGGTTCTGGACCTTGGGGCACAGGTATTGGTACGCTGTTTCCAATTCGCTTATGGAGCCAGATTAACTACGGCGAAGACCTTGTGTTTGGCCCCCGTGGTGGTGGTATCTATTACTGGGACGCAACTAGCACAGTCAATAGTCGGGGCGTTGCGCTCAATACTTTGGGTGGCACAGCCACATTTACAAACGCTTCGCCTACCGTAGTCACTTCGACAGTCCTATACACAGAAGGCGCAGCACTCCAGTTTTCTGGTGGTTCATTACCTACAGGCATTACCGCTGGTACTACGTACTATGTCTTCCAAGTTAATGGCCTGACGTTTAATCTGCTTGATGGTTCAGGCAACGAAGTGAACACCTCGTCTTCTGGTTCAGGCTCCGTGTCTAACATTGTGGATGCGCCAATTGTTCAGAATACGCTGACTGTGTCTGACTCTTCTCGTTTCATTATTGTGTTTGGCACAAACGACTACGGCTCCAGTGTGCTCGACCCAATGCTGATTCGCTGGTCTGCGCAAGACGACATTTATAACTGGACACCTGACGCTACAAACCAAGCTGGGTTTACAAGACTTTCTCACGGCTCACAGATCATTACAACTGTACAAACCCGCCAAGAGATTTTGGTGCTGACAGACTCGGCGGCGTATTCTTTGCAGTACCTTGGCCCTCCTTATGTTTGGGCACCGCAACTGCTTGGCGATAACATTTCTATTGTCGGCCAGAACGCGGCAATTATTGCGTCTGGTATTGTGTACTGGATGGGCGTTGATAAGTTCTACGCCTACGATGGCCGTGTGCAAACGCTTAACTGCGACCTGCGCCGCTATGTCTTCCAAGACTTTAACCAAGCCCAAGCTGCACAAGTTGTGTGTGGAACCAATGAAGGCTTTAATGAAGTCTGGTGGTTCTATTGCTCTGCCAACAGCTTGGACATTGACCGCTATGTTGTGTACAACTACCTAGAAAAGCTCTGGTACTACGGCACAATGTCTCGCACATCTTGGTTGGATTCCGGTCTACGCGACTACCCCATGGCCACTGTTTACGACAACGCCACCGGCACTAGCACTGCGCTGTACCATGAAAACGGGCTTAACGATAGCGCAACTGCCGAAACCGCCGCGATCAACGCTTACATCTCTTCATCTGAATTTGACATTGGCGACGGCCACAATTTTGGTTTTGTATGGCGTATCTTGCCAGACTTGACGTTTGAAAACGCAACGACTTCGCCGTCTGGTGTTCAGCCTACTGTGACCATGGAGTTGTTTGGATTGGCCAATTCCGGCTCTGGGGTTACAAGCGATGCTGGACAACCTGTGTCAAAAAGCGCGGCATACAACATCACTGAAGAGTTCTCAGGCATGATCTTCACGCGCATGCGCGGTCGCCAGATGATTTTCAAAATTGGCTCAAACCAGATCAACACGGCTTGGCAGTTGGGCGCACCACGTATTGACATTAGACCGGACGGACGCCGCTGATGGCGAACAACAACCGCATCATTAACCCTGCTGTACCCAACCTACCACTGGGGACGGCGGAGTACGAGCGCCGCTATCAAGATCAGTTTACAAACGTCTTACGTCTGTACTTTAACCAACTGCGTAACGCTCTGGGGGAGCTGTTTGGCACAAACGGCGGTAAGTATATTCAGTTCCCTCACATTGCTGCCTCGGACAGTACTACTCAATACGCAACGGCAGCAAACACACCAACGATTACTCAATGGAATACGCTGGATGCCGGTAGCGGGTTCACGCTAAATTCAAACAGCACGGCTACAGCGCAGGTTGCTGGTATCTACAAGATCACGTACAGCCTTCAGTTTGCCAACGACGATAACCAAGCACATGACGCAATTGTGTGGCTTCGGACAAATGGTACTGTTACAACATCGGCTAACGACATACCAAACTCGACAACCGTTTTTACGGTTTCGGCACGAAAAAGCGCTGGTGTACCAACGTATGTTGCTGGGTATTCTGAAGTCGTATTTACGCTAAATGCCGGAGACTCTATTGGGCTTTGGTGGGGCACGGATCAAGCCGCCACCTCCGGCGGTGCAACGGGTATTTACATACTAGGTTTGCCTGCGCAAACATCCCCCATGGCGTACCCCGCAGTCCCTTCAGCGATTGGCTCTATAACATTTGTGTCTGCGCTACCAACATGATATTATCGATCAACCCCCATTTTGAGAGGCAAAAATGAGCCTGCATAAGTTTGCCGAACAGGTAGCTAAACACGGTCGTGGCGACGACTCGCTACTCGTACACATGACGCCGGACGAAGTCCGGAATCTACAAAAATTTGCCGAAGCTAACGGCACGACACTGACCCTCAATCCGCATACGGGTTTACCCGAAGCTGGACTTTTGTCGGATTTATTTAAAGCTGTTGCCCCTATTGCGCTTGGCGCGTTCCTTGGCCCTGCTGGTATGGGCATGTCTGCGGCTATGGCAGGTGTAGCAACGGGCGGTATTACGGCATTGGCAACAGGTAGTTTGTCTCGTGGTTTGATGGCAGGTTTAGGCGCGTACGGGGGTGCGGGTCTTGGCGGTAGCTTGATGAACGCGGGTACGGCCTCTATTGGTTCAGCCGCAGAAGGTATTCAGGGGCCAATTGGTTCTCCAGAAAGTGGGTTTGGTGCCACTCAAGCAATTGCTGCAGCCCCCAAAGCAGACGTCTTGTCTGCGGGCTTTGATGCAGCCAAGGCCAATCCTATGGCGTTTGCTAAGCAAAACCTTAGTAATATTGGTATGGCTGCCGCCCCAATCATGGCAGGCGCTATGGTTCCTACGACCACAAGCATGCCTACGCCTAAGAGCGACAACTACATCCGTCAGTTTGATTTCAACATCAACCCAGATACTGGCAAGCCAGACCCACTGTACGGCGTACGCGCTTTGACACCCGTCAAAGCTAACGAATGGGGCAATAAAACATTTGAAGGTCAGCGCGAACTGTTTAGACAACAGAACCCTAACCCCTATGAGCTTGGCGTAGGTTCTTTAAATCAACCACCACAACCCGCCACAAAGATGAACACCGGCGGTATTGTGGCTTTGTCTGGCGGTGGTGTACCCGGCTATGCTGACGGAATGCTTGTTGGCGACCAAGACGTATTCAATTATTTCAAAGGGCTTGACCAGTCTAAACTAGCTTCAGGCGCTTTAGATGCGCAAATTGCCGCCGACATGCAAAAGTACAACGTAGGCGCTGGCGATATTGCACGGATTACAGGCACACAAGGCCAGCAAGGTGACTACGAAAAACGTTTTGTACAAGCAATTAATAAGCCTGACACAAGCGCGGCCGAGTTTCAAGCAATGACCTCTGATGTGGGCTTGCAAAACCAAGCGCTGGCAAACGCCCTGCAAAACTCTGGTATGTCACAAGCCGCGCAATACGCTTCTACTCACGGATTAGCTGATACAGCGCCTATCACCGGCACTAATTTCTACGATCAAATCGGCTACAAACCCGGAGCTTTGCCCGGTGACCAAGGCGGTTTAGAAGGCTTGTACGCCAACATCAACTACGCTGCGCAAGGTTTGCAAAACCAAATTGCTTCTGGGAACATGACTGGCCAGCAAGCCCGTGAAGCGGCGTTAACTGAAATGAACCGCATCGGTATGAGCGCGGCGGATTTACAAGCCGCCACAGGTAAATCCTTAGCCGAGCTATTCCCCGATACTAAAGTTAAACCTGTTACACCAATTACAAGCGTAGTCCCCGGCGAAACAAAACTTGATACTGCTACAACATACGACAACGGCGCGTATGGTAACTACGGCTCTGGTAACCAGACTGGCGTGGACTACCTTGGCCGCACAGTCTCTATTGCCACCCCCGGCGACATCATTACAAACCCCGATCAGACACGCACAGTCGTGCCAAACATTCCCGGTCGTCCATACGGCGGTTTCACAGGAATTGACGCAATCAAGAGCGCCTACACTGCTGGTGGCGGAAGCTTGGGCTACACAGCCAAAGCGCCAAGAACTATTGCTGAATTCAACCAACTGTACAACAAGCAGACTGGCGATTCGTTGGCCGCGTATGACTACCTGATGGGCAAAGGCAGCGGCAAGTATCCAGCCAAATCAAGTGCGGCTCAAATTTCTGCGCCTTACGGCGAGTACGTGTTGGGCAAAAAGACAAACAGTTTGAAGCCCGCCGCTACAACAACAGTCAAAGGTGTGCCCGGCCAGCCACAAACTTACTTTGATGAGAAAGCCTATCTTGCGGCTAACCCCGATGTTGCTGCTGAGTTAAAGACAGGTAAGTCCATTTCAGGAAACCCAACACAGTTCACTTCTGCTTACGAGCATTGGTTGATGTACGGTCAAAAAGAAGGACGCCCTTTTGCTGGCGACTACCAAGGCTACTTAACTTCCGCTGCTTTGGCCGACGCTTCTCAGCAAGGCGGCCCCGGAAATGCCACAGGTGCGTCAAGTAATACAGGTAACACCATTTCTGGCTTTACCCCCGCACCTCCCGATATGTCTATACCTGAAGCAAGCATGGGAATTGGCCCTGCGGCTGACGGCAACACAGGCTCTACTACAGGCACAGAAGGCGGCAGCGTAGCCAGCGCTAAAGGTGGTTTGATGCACTACGCCATGGGCGGCGGTCTTGGCTCTTTGGGTAGCTACTCTGATGGTGGCCGTTTACTTAAAGGCCCCGGTGATGGCGTGTCTGACAGCATCCCAGCAACGATTGGCGCTAAACAGCAACCCGCACGTCTTGCAGATGGTGAGTTTGTAGTGCCTGCCCGTATCGTATCCGAGTTGGGTAACGGCTCTACAGATGCAGGCGCTAAGAAACTCTATGCCATGATGGACCGTGTGCAACGTGCACGCGGCAAGACCACAGGCAAAAACAAAGTAGCGGCCAATAGCCGCGCTGACAAATATCTTCCCGCGTAAGGAATAGATCATGGCAACGACCCCAGTTTCTCAAATACAAGAGTACCAACAAGGTTTTGCGGAACCGATCCGCCCTTACGCAGAAGAACTGCTAGGCAAAGCCCAGCTTTACACTGATCCCGACCTTAACCCCTACCAGCAGTATTTGGGGGAGCGCGTAGCGCAGTTCACACCTTTGCAACAGCAGTCGTACGAAAACGCGGCACTGATGCAAACCGCCCCTCAGTTGGGTGATGCTACCGCTATGGCAGGTATGGCAGGTTTGGGCGCACTCAACACGCAGTACACGTTCAATCCCTACCAAGCACAAAAGTTTACGGGGCAAGCGATAAAAGACTATATGTCGCCCTACGTTCAAAACGTAGTAGAGCGCCAGCAACAAGACGCCCAGCGTCAGGCAGATATTGCACGTCAAGCACAGGGTGCGCAGGCTGCCCGTGCAGGCGCGTTTGGCGGCAGTGGCGATTACCTCATGCGTGCGCAGGCCGCAGGCAACTTAGCCCGTCAAAAAGGTGACATCCAAGCTAAAGGTTTGCAAGACGCTTACCAACAAGCGATGCAGCAGTTCAACACTTCGCAGGCTCAAAACCAAGCGGCGCAGCAACTGAACGCTCAGCAACAACAGTTTGGCGCAGGGCTTGGACTTCAAGGATTGCAAACCGCTAATCAAGCCGCACAGAACTTGGCTAACATTGGTCAGACACAGTATGGCCAGAACGTTGGTTTGCTCAACCTACAGAATCAGTTTGGTGGCCAGCAACAACAGCAAGTCCAGAACGTGCTGAACAATCAATATCAGGACTTCCTGAACTATCAAAACTACCCGTACAAACAGATGGGCTTCATGTCTGACATGATCCGTGGTTTACCTCTGGCACAGCAGTCTTCTGCAATGTACACAACACCTCCGTCAATGCTGTCTCAGGTAGCTGGCGCGGGTATCGCTGCCAAGGGTCTTGGTGTGTTTGCTAAAGGCGGTTCTGTTGACGAGCGCCCCGCTGGTCTGGCAGACTTGGCTATCTATAATATGGGCTGAAGAACATGGCATTACCAAACTCCGAAAAGATCACATCGCAAATTGCGATGTTGCCCGATCAAGCCCTCAAGCAGATGGCGATGATGCACAAGAACGACCCGTACGTTCTTCCGTTGATTATTTCTGAAGACGGCCGTCGCAAGCAGATGCGCCAAGCCGCGCAAGCGCAGATGGCAGGTATGCCACAGCCCAAGGTGGCGGATGCAGCTTTGGCACAGATGGGTCAACTACCCGAAGAGCAAGGTATTGGAACGCTCCCCGCTCCCAACATTCAGCGCATGGCTGATGGCGGTATTGCTGGTTACGGAGACGATGCCAACGAAGGTATGGCGCAAGGCGGCATATTTGACTTTGCCCAGCGTAGTGAGCCCGTGCTTCGCATGGCTGCTGGGGGTGTTCCCGGCTACAAGAACGGCGTGGCTGTGCCTGCCGATTTGGACGCATACATTGACGAACAAGCTAAGATCAATGGCATTCCTCCAGCCACGCTTCGCGCAGTTATTCAAGCTGAAAGCGGCGGCAAAGTCGACGCCCAGAGCAAGACTTCTACCGCGCAGGGACTGATGCAACTGATTAACCGCACTTTCACCAAGGGCGGTGGCGATCCAGAGAAGCGCAAAGATCCGTTTGAAAACATCCGCGTAGGCGCTAAAGTTTTGGGACAAGATGCCGCTGCTTTGCGCAAGCAATTTAACCGCGATGTCACCCCAGAAGAACTGTACGCAACTCACGTACTTGGCCGCGGTACAGGTTCACGCTTGTTGCAAGCTGATCCCAACAAGACCATGGCAGAAGTTCTTAAGAGTGCTGACCCAGACAATGCTGACAAAATTATTAGCAGCAACTCTAAGTTGTTTGGTAATGGCAAGAAAACCGTTGGCGAAGTCATGCAGACTTTCTCCAACAAAATGGCGTCTGCGATGCCTATTGCTTCTGCGCAAGCCGCAAACTTACCTACCCCTGCTTCTGCTACGCCTCCTTCTACTGAGAAAGAGCGTTACCTGACTGGTAACCAAGGCGTAGTTGGCACTGGCGAGACAGCTTTGCAGTACCTCACTGGTGCGGCGGCTATGCCGTTGGCGGGTGCTTATACTGCCCTTGGACAAGTTCCTAATGTACTTTCTGGCAAAGGTGCTGACCGCGCTGAAATGGAAAAACTGTTCCGTGAACGCGCTGGTGCTATGACATACAGCCCTCGTACCGAAGGCGGTAAAACGATTTCCGAAGGTTTCGGCCAAACGTTAGAAGACTTGAAGATTCCTCCATACATTGCGCGTATTGGTGCGGGTACTCCAAAGACTCCAGCCGCGCGTCCTTCCGCTGAAGGTATTGCCGGTATTGCCGAGCAGATGAAGCAAGCCGCGGCTGAGCAAAAGGCTAAAGTATCCACGCCACGTTTAGAACCTCCTCGTACAGAGAAACCCAAAATGGTGGTGGACTCCGAAGGCCGTGCTATGCCAGAAGACACTCGTGCTCGTGTTGGTGCGGCGTATGAAGACTTAAGCGCTGCCGAGAAAGCCGCACGCGATGCAGCCGCTTGGGAAAAAGCCGCACAGGAAGCCAAGAACGCTCCTGACTACAGCAAGTACGCTGGTGTTGCGGACGAAGCCCAGTTAGAAGCAGCGCGTGCCCGTGGCATTTCTGCGTTGGCTGGCTTAACGCCCTCCGGTATCGAGGCACAAAAGGGCGCTGCGCCTGAAGCCGCCACATACGATCCTAACAAAATGGTGCCCGTCAGCCCTGACGAGTTTGGTGGAATGCCAGAAGCAGCACCCAAACCATCTGACGTTATTGCTGCGGCCAAAGATGCAACTCCTGCCAAAGATCGCAAAGGCTTTGACAACGAAGATTTGTTGATGCTAGGTCTTAGCTTGATGGCCAACAAGTCTCCAAACTTTATGACCGCCTTGGGCGAGTCAGGTATTCAAACTTTGACCGCTAAGAAAGAGCGCGAGAAGCGCGAGACTGACCTTGAGTACAAGGACATCATGAAAAAGTACTACGGCGCTCTTGGAAAGAAAGCCGGAGCCGAAGCCGAGTACCTTTCTTCTGGCGACAAACGCCGCATGGAAGACCGCGTCAAAGCAGCACAGCTTATTGACCGTGACTTGGAAAGCTGGAGAAAAACCATGGAAGGCGGCTTGCCACAACCGGGTGCAGAAGCAGCGAAACGTGCCGATCTTACGAAGTACTATTTCAGCTTGTTTGGTCTAGATGTTCCCAGTACAATGGCATCTACGGCCGGGGTAGCAATACCTGAAGGTGTCAAGGTGACCCGCGGCTAACAATAAGTGAGGTGCGGGTATGCCGCTTTACCAAGTTGAAATCCCCGGTAGGGGTAAGTTCAAAGTCGAATCTCCGACAGAGCTGACGGACGAGCAGGCATACGCCGCTGTCCTTCAAGAAATTGGTAACGCACCTCCTCCCAAAAAAGGGCTTATGGCTGCGCTTGGCAAGGGCGCAGAGTCTACGCTTAGCGGTCTTCGCACTGGTATTGAAGGCACATTCGGTTCTCCCGAAGAAGCTGCTAGGGCCGGGATACAGCGCGGCGAAGAAATCTCCGACAAGTATGCTGACCAAGTCAGCATGGAGAAAGTCAAGGAAGCTTTCAACAAAGATGGCGTTTTGTCTGCCGCTAAAGAAGTCGGTCGTCAAATCCCCTTGGCCATTGCTGAGCAAGCGCCTAACCTCGCAACCGCTGCTGGCGGTGCACGTCTTGGTGCTATGGCTGGTACGGCTCTTGGCCCTGCTGGTACTGTTGCCGGCGGTGTGGTGGGCGGTCTTGCAGGTGCGTTCCTCCCCTCCCTGATTCAACAGTACGGCGGCAACATTGAACGCCAAGCTCAGGAACAAATTGCTCGTGGTGAGCCCGTCAAAATTGACACTGGATCTGCCGGAGCCGCAGCCGTCCCGCAAGCTGCCTTGGATGTAGCGCAAGCGTTCATTCCTTTTGGCGGCAAACTGGTCAGTAAGATTACCGGTATCCCTGAGAAAGCCTTTTTTGGCAAGACCGCAGAACAAGCGGCAAAACTTGCCGATGAAAAATTACTGGCCACCCTTGCAAAAGGTACCGGTGTTGGTGTGTTGGCCGAAGTGCCGACCGAGATTGCACAGCAGATGCTGGAGCGTGCACAGGCAGGGTTATCCCTAACTTCTCCTGATGCTTTGAAAGAATACGGCCAGACCGCTTATCAAGTCGGTCTGCTTGCTCCGTTGGGTGCGGTAGGTCGTTTATCTGAACGAAGCGCAGCCCGAGACCAAGTTGCCGCCAGACAAGCCGCAGAGCAAGAAGCCGCTGCCCAAGCCGCACAAGCGTTGCAAGTACCAACGCCCCCAACTACCACTCAAGAACCTGCGGAAGCTGCCCCACCCCAAGCACAGTTACCTGCGCCTGAGCCAATGTTAGCTCTGCCTGCGCCTACCGGAGAAGCTCCACCTCCTCCCGTTGTTGTGCCCCAAGGTGTCAGAGAAACTGAGCGCCCCGGTGCGGTCATGGCTGGTCGAGTCATGCCTGAGAAACCCAATCTGGGCCGGGCAATGGAAGCTCACGACTTGCTCAAAACCAAACTTGCAGACTTGCAAAAGCAACTGCAAGACGCTGCCAATGCAGGCGACACAGCCAAGATCAACGAGCTGTACGCACAGTACGAGCCGCTTGAGAAAGAAGTCGAGAAGTCTGCGCAAACCATCGAAGGTCTAGGCGGCACGACACAGACGCCAGAAGAGTTGGAAGCCCAGTCTAAAGCCGCGCTTGCCAGTATCGACACCAAGATTAAGAACGCTCAGAAGAAGCTTGCGGACGCAGCGCAGCTAGGCTCATTTGGTGAGCTACCCAAACTGACAGCCAAGATAGACGAACTCAAGAAAGAGCGTGCTGACCTGATGGATAGCTTCGGCCAGAAGCGTTCTGTGCTGGAAGAAAAACAAGCCAACCTTGAGCAACGTGGTCAGACCCGTGAGCTGTTTACTGAGGAAGAAGCGCCTATCCCTGTGGCACAAACCAAGGAAGAAGCCTTGGCCGTGGAGCAGCCGCCTACTGCTGCGCCCACTGAAGTTCTGAAAGAAGTACCCAAAGCCGACACGTCCACCATGGACTTGTTTGGCGAAGCCAACCTGCTGCGCACAGCGATCAACAACGGCGATCAGTCAGCCATTGAGCGTGCGGCAAAGATTGAGGAACAGCGCCAGCGTAAAGAACGCAACGCCAAGAACGAAGCCGAGAGAACGACCACCGACAACCTGATTAAAGCGTTGGATGATCGCCTTGACTTGGCTGGCAAGAAGCGTGAGCGTGCAGATTACTTCAGCACAATCTACGACAACAAACAAAAAGCGCAGTTTGACAACGGCACAAACAACGAGACCATCCGCCGTCCACGTTTGGATAAGAACGGCCAAGTTGTCCTGAACAAGAACGGTCTTCCCATCATGGAAGACGTCAAGCTGCAAGACGTCTACGACAAAGGCGGCCCATCTGCGGTTGAGTATGAACTTATTAAAGACGAGATTGATGACCAACTGCGCAAAGTTCAGACACGCCAAGGCAACGCCCAGATGTCTGTGCTTGACCGCATCGACCAGTACAACGAGCAACTCAATGCCCTGACTGCTCAGTTGGAAAGCGGTATTGCCGCACCTACGATGGCGGAGAAGGTTGAGAACCTTAGAGCCAAGCAAGGCAAGGGCGAAGCCCGTGGTGCACGCCAGTTGGATGCCAAGGAAAAGTACGACCTCAAGCGCAAGATTGATGCGCTTACCAAGCGCCGCGATGCGTTGGTTGATACCAACCTGAAACCCATTGAGAAAGCCATTGAAGCCATCCATGCCAAGTTGTACACAATTACAACTGTGGAAAAGAAAAGCGTTGCGGCCAATAAAGCCAAGGCAGCGCAAGAAGCCAAACAAGAGAAGTCAGAAGACCTGCGCTCATTGGCAATCAAGCTTGGCGAAAAACAAGACGAGTACCAAGCATACAAAGACAAGGTAGACGAGAACATTGCTGCCAAGACCGAACAGTTTGGGGAAGACAGTGCACAAGTAAAAAGTCTGATTAAGCGCCGTGCAAGTGGCCCTGAGTCACTGGAAGCAAAAGCCCTTGAGCTTGGCAAAGCTACGCCTGAGTATGAAAAAGCTTTGGCTGCGGAAATGGCGTCTCGCAAGGAAGAAGGCGAAACCTCCACAAAGCCAGCGGTAAGCCGTGCCGTCAAAACAACCAAGCGTATTAACGAAGGCAACGTCCGCAAAGAAGCTGAAACGTCTGAGCAAATGCGCACTTTGGCAACTGAGTTGGGAGAGCGTGAGCCAGAGTACAAGAAACTGTATGACAACTTGACCAAGCGCTACACTGCGCTCAAGAAAAAGTACGGTGCGTATGACCCTGCCGTCACCCAGTTCCAGATTCAGATGGCGACCGATTTGACCGCCAAAGCCCAAGAGTTAGGCAAGAAGACGCCTGAGTACAAGGCTACGCTGAAAGAGCAGATCGCTTATTTCCAAGAAGCGTTGGCGCAGAGCAAGCAAGAGACACCCACCAAACGTACTACGCAAGAAACCCGTAAGGTAAATCGCGCTCCTAAAGAGTTGCGTACTGCCACTGGCGAAGCGGTCAAAGAAGGCTCACAAACCGTCAAGATCAAGACTCGCAAAGGCACTACGGAAACGGCAGGGCCAGAGCGTACTGGCAAGCCTCCGATGGCGGAGAAGCAACTGCCAAAACCATTGCGCATACCCGGCAAAGTTTCTATTAAGGAACAAGAGCGCCTTATCAGGGAAGCCAACGATTCCGATCTGGGCACAGCTTACCGCACCCGTGAGACAGAAGGCGGCACGATTGATGCCAAGGAAGCCGCTGACTTCATGGAAAAAGTGAAGAGTAAACTGCCTTCAAACGTGAAGCTGGTATATGCCGCCAACCCCGGCAAGATCCCCATGTCGCTTCTCAAGCGTATGTCTGAGGAAGGCATCGACCCAACGGAAGCCATGGTGCAAGGCGCTGTGTTCCGTGACGGCACTATCTTGGTGGTGGGTGACCAACACGCTGACCTCGCTGACTTGGAAGCAACGGTGTTCCACGAAATTGTTGGCCACTACGGTATCGACACCATCATCGGTATCCCACGTTTGCAAGCGTATGCCAATAAGACAGACTTGCGTAAGCTGGCGCTGGACATTGGTGGTCAAAAGCTCTTGGACGA
>Ga0075473_10000892_pt1 | contig 12628 bp, 12 predicted proteins | sample DEB19_08_DNA_FD_76340 | JGI IMG/M metagenome (GOLD analysis project Ga0075473, IMG submission 76340) | Aqueous microbial communities from the Delaware River and Bay under freshwater to marine salinity gradient to study organic matter... | ecosystem: Environmental > Aquatic > Marine > Coastal ... | reverse complement strand
ATGGTGCGCAACGGCACCTGCCTGAAGTGCGACACCTGCGGCTCGACGAGCGGCTGCTCGTAAGCAACAGCGCAGCACCCCACGAAATGGAGAGGCCGGAGTTGTTCCGGCCTCTTTCGCATTGTGAGCATGAAGGCACCGCGCGCGGCGCGCGCAAGAACGCCGCGCTCACCCAGTTGCGACATCGCCGAAGCCGACTGATTGGCCTCTTGCAAGGCTCCAAAGGGGCATTGGCAGGCCTCTCGTGGAAAAAATATCCACAATTTCTTCGCCGCATACACCCAGCATCTTGACACCGCGCAACCGCTGAAGCAGGCGCTCAAAGCCGCGTTCTTCCGTAGACTGATGAATGAAAAAAGCCCTTGTTTCATTGATTTTTTCGAGCAAATCGCGGTTTTTGTCCGTGCACGAACTGTCTGGCCGATTTCCCGAGCGTTTACCGATTGTTAGAGAGAATCCGCGACGATACAAGATGTTGTTCGGCATATTGCCGAATCACACAAGCGGGTGCAGAAAACACGACGATGACTGGTCAAGTTCGGATCTTACATGCCAGCTTGCCCGTCTATGTGAGGCTTACCTGCGTTGTGGGGCACTAACAACTCTAGGAGAGACAGCAATGGCTGCGAAGAAAGCTGCGAAGAAGCCTGCCAAGAAGGCCGCCAAGAAGGCCGCCAAGAAGCCGGCTGCAAAGAAGCCGGCTGCCAAGAAGGCCGCTAAGAAGCCGGCCAAGAAGGCCGCCAAGAAGGCCGCGAAGAAGTAATCCTTCGAGACTTCAGGACTGGACCCCGGACGGCGAAAGCCTCCGGGGTCAGTTCTTTTTCGGGGGGCAGCCCCAAACGAAAAGGCCGCAGCATTCTGCGGCCTTTCGTGCGTCCGGCGTCCGGAACCTATTGGTAAACGTAGACCTTGGCGCCGATCTTGACCTTGTCATAGAGCTCGATCACATCGGCGTTCATCATCCGGATGCATCCCGAGGAGGCGGCTGTTCCGATCGAGTCCGGAGCGTTCGTACCGTGGATGCGGTAGATCTTGCCGCCTATGTACATGGCGCGAGCGCCCAGCGGGTTCTCGGGCCCTCCCGCCATCTCGAGCGGCAGCATGTGGCCCTTGGCGGCTTCTCGCTTGATCATCTCCGCCGGCGGCCGCCAGGTCGGCCATTCCGCCTTGTTCACGATGCTCGACATGCCCGACCACTGGAAACCCTCGCGACCGACGCCGACGCTATAACGCCGCGCCTGCCCGGAACCAGTGACGAAGTAGAGGGCGCGCTCCGGTGTCGAGACGACGATCGAGCCGATCGCATACTTCGAGGCAGGCGGCCAGTTGATATCCTTGCCCGTGGTCTCATCCATCGATGCGAGCTTGCTGGGCGAAGAGGCGCGAGCGGAAGCACGCTGCACCCCGGCACGCGGCTTATTCTGGTTCTGGAACAGGCACTCCAGGAAGCCATCGCAGGCCCAGCCCGGCTGTTGCGCCTTCTTGGCCTGCGCCTGCTTCTTCGCGTCCGCGGCCTTCTTCGCCTGCGCCTGCTTCTTCGCGTCCGCGGCCTTCTTCGCGTCCGCGGCCTTCTTCGCCTGCTCCTGCTTCTTGGCGTCCGCCTTCTTTTTGGCTTCGGCCGCGGCGGCCTGCTGCTTTTTCTTCAGCAGGGCCTGCTGCTGCTCTGTCGCCACGGGCGTGGTTGCCGCCGATGCCGAGGCACACAGCCCCGCCACAGGCAGGAGGGCCAGCATGAGAACAACCAGAATCTTGCGCATTCGCCCTACCCCTTACATTTGCGCTCTTTAACAAGGGCCATGGAGGTGGCGCAAGCCTGCCATAATGTCGTGACGTTCATAGGGTGTTCACCTATTCTCGGCCGATACCCCCCGCTCACCGCCAGGAGACTTCATGAAACTGAACCGCAAGATCATCGCCGCCGCTTTGCTGTCCTCGGCTGCCGTTGTCCCGGGCCTTGCCCACGCTGACGACGCGCCACCGGCGGTCAAGGCCTTCCTCGACAACCTCCAGCGGCAGACCTCGGCGACGCCGTCCTATGACAGCCTGAAGGTCGATGGCAGCAACGTCACCATCACCAACCTCGCCCTCAACAAGGCTGCCAAGGACAATGACCCGGCGATGAGCGTGAAGACTGCCGAGGTGGCCTTCACCGGCATCACCGACCAGGGCAACTCGCTCTGGCAGGTCGGCAAGGCGACCTTCACCAACACGTCGGTGGAAGTGATCGGCAAGGACGTCAATCTCTCCGCCACGATGCCGAATGCCTCTGCCGAGGGCTGGTATATCCGCACCCTTCCCGCGGCGCCCACGCCCAAGGACGAACTGCTCGCCTCGCTCACCTTCGCCAGCAAGATGAGTTCCGGCCCGATCAACATCACCACCATGGGCCAGACGGTGAAGATCGACGGCATCGACAGTACGTGGGCCGGGGACCCCGCCACCGGCACGGGCAAGTTCTCGCTCAAGGTCAGCAATCTGGCGCTTTCGGAGGCGACGCTCGCCCTTCTCGACACAGCCAACATGTGGAAGCAGATGGGCTATAGCGGCCTCAACTTCGACATCGCCACCGATGGCGACCTGACACCGAACGGCGACAACCTCGCCTACAGCTTCAACCTGTCGCTCGGCGCACGCGACGTGGGCGCGCTCAGCCTCACTGCCGCCGTGGACAACCTGCCGGTCTCGGCCTACGCGCAGATGCTGAAGGACCAGATGGCCGGCAAGGGAATCGACTTCGCCGCCATGTCTCCGCAGCTTCAGGGGGTGGAGGTCAAGGGCGGTTCAATCCGGTTCGACGATGCCTCGATCACCAGGAAGATCCTGCCGCTGATGGCGGCCATGCAGGGCATGGACGAAAAGGTACTTCAGGCTTCGATACCGCCTACCGTGCAGCTCACGCTTGTGCAACTCCAGAACGAAACCCTCACCAAGCAGGCGGTTGACGCTGTGACGAAGTTCCTCGCTGACCCGAAGAGCATCATGCTCAGCCTCAAGCCCGCTGCACCGATGAAGATCTCCGACATCAGCGCCCTCGACCCCGCCAAGCCGGGCGACGCCATCACCAGGCTCGGCGTGACGGTGACGGCGAACGAGTAAGCGCACCTGCACAGCGCTTGCCAAACCGAAAACGCCCGGGTCATCGCCCGGGCGTTCTTCATTCAGGCGGTGCGCGCTCTCACGATTCCGGCAGGTTGAGACGGATGTGGAGTTCGCGGAGCTGCTTGGGCGACACTTCGGAGGGTGCGCCCATCAGCAGGTCTTCGGCCTGCTGGTTCATCGGGAACAGCACCACCTCGCGGATGTTCGGCTCGTTGCACAGCAGCATGACGATCCGGTCGACGCCCGGCGCGATGCCGCCGTGCGGCGGCGCGCCATACTGGAAGGCGCGGTACATGCCGCCGAACTTCTCAAGCAGCACGCTCTCGGGGTAGCCCGCGATCTCGAAGGCCTTCTTCATCACCTCGGGGCGATGGTTGCGGATGGCGCCGGAGGAGAGCTCCACGCCGTTGCAGACGATGTCATACTGGTAGGCGAGGATGTCGAGGGGGTCCATCGTCTCCAGCGCCTCGAGGCCGCCCTGCGGCATCGAGAAGGGGTTGTGCGAGAAGTCGACCTTCTTGTCTTCCTCGTTCCACTCATACATCGGGAAGTCGACGATCCAGCAGAACTCGAAGCGGTCCTTGGCGGTGAGGTTCAGTTCCTCGCCCACCTTGTTGCGGGCATCGCCCGCGAACTTGTAGAACTTCTCCGGACGGCCGGCGACGAAGAAGCACGCATCACCCACGCCGAGGCCCAGCTGGGCGCGGATCGCATCCGTGCGTTCGGGCCCGATGTTCTTGGCGATGGGGCCGGCACCGCCCTCCTCGCCGTCGCGCCAGAACACGTAGCCGAGGCCGGGCTGGCCCTGCTGTTGGGCGTAGGAGTTCATGCGGTCGCAGAAGGCGCGGGAGCCGCCCTTCGGCGCCGGAATGGCCCAGACCTCGACCTTGGGGTCGGCAGCGATCATGCCGGCGAAGACCTTGAAGCCCGAATCCTTGAAGTGCCCGGTGACGGCCTGCATCTTGATCGGGTTGCGCAAGTCCGGCTTGTCGGAGCCATACCAGCGGATCGAGTCGCGATAGGCGATGTGCGGGAACTTCTGGGTGACGGGAAGCCCGCCGCCGAATTCCTCGAACACGCCGCGCAGCACCGGCTCAACCGCGTTGAACACGTCTTCCTGGGTGACGAAGCTCATCTCGATGTCGAGCTGGTAGAATTCGCCCGGCGAACGGTCGGCACGGGCATCCTCGTCGCGGAAGCAGGCCGCGATCTGGAAGTAGCGGTCGAAACCCGACATCATGATCAGCTGCTTGAACTGCTGCGGCGCCTGCGGCAGCGCATAGAACTTGCCGGGATGGATGCGCGACGGCACGAGGAAGTCGCGCGCACCCTCGGGCGAGGACGCGGTGAGGATCGGCGTCTGGAACTCGAAGAAGCCCTGGTCCACCATGCGGCGGCGCAGCGAGTTGATGATCTGGCCGCGCTTCATGATGTTCTTGTGGATGCGCTCGCGGCGCAGGTCGAGGAAGCGGTAGCGGAGACGGATGTCTTCCGGATATTCGGTGTCGCCGAACACAGGCAGCGGCAGCTCTGCCGCCTGGGCCAGCACCTCGATCTCGGTGGCGAAGACCTCGATCAGGCCGGTGGGAAGATCGGCGTTCTCGGTACCGGCCGGGCGCGGGCGCACCTTGCCGTCGACACGGATCACCCACTCCGAGCGCACCTTCTCGGCGGTCTTGAAGGCGGGCGAATCCGGGTCAGCCACGACCTGGGTCATGCCGTAATGGTCGCGCAGGTCTATGAACAGCACGCCGCCATGGTCACGGACGCGGTGGACCCAGCCGGAAATGCGGGTTTCCTGGCCGGCGTTTTCGGCGCGAAGCTGGCCACAGGTATGGCTGCGGTAGGCGTGCATTGAGTCCTCACGAAAAATCATGTTTCGGCGCGCTAGAGCGCATGGAGGGGGCGTTTTGTCAAGGAATGGCTGACCCACGTTACGCCGCGAGACCCACCAGCTGCAGCCGCCAACAACCGGTGCGGTGAGGGCCGCGCCTCTCGCGGCCCGTCAGGATCAATCCAACCAGTTGGCGAAGGGATTCTTCTTCGGCTTGTCGGAGACGGTTGATCCGTCGGCGAAAAGCCCCCCCTTGATGATGACGCGGGTGTTGCTCATGCCCGTCTTCTGCACCAGTGCGAAGAGCTTCGCCGCGTTCTCCGGCAGGATGCGCACGCAGCCATGCGAGGCGCGGCGGCCGAGGCTTTTCACGTGGTAACTGCCATGCAGCGCATGGCCTTCCCCGGTGAAGAAGATCGAATAGGGCATCGGCGCGTCATCCCATTCCTTGGAAAAATGCTCCTTCTCCATGCGGAAGGGCCGGAAGGTGCCCGAGGGCGTTTCGTAGCCAGGTGCGCCGGTGGATACGGGCCATTTGTAGATCTGGTCCCCGTCCAGCTCCACCGTCAGCTTCTGGCTTACCTTGTTGACGGTGATGATGAGGCGCGGCGGCGGTGGCGGAACCTTTTTCTTGGCGGCCTGCGGCTTCTTCTTGGCGTCAGGCTTCTTTGCCACGGGCTTTGGTTTTTCGGGGGCGGCCGGCTTGGGCGGTGGCGTCGTGGCCCCGGCGACAGAGGGCACCAGCACCGCACCCAGCCCAAGCATAAGCTTACGTCTCGAAATCATCTCGTTTTCCCCACTGCAACCAGGTCCTGCAACGCGCCGTTGCCAACCGTCCGGATTATGACGAACTGCGAGCACTTCGTGAAGTGTCGCGAGGCGCGAGTGAATTGCGCTTTCGGCCCCCCTCCGCTATGGACCCCTCATGAACAAGCATGTCCCCAAGGTCGGATTGGTCTCGCTCGGCTGCCCCAAGGCGCTGGTCGACAGCGAACGCATCATCACCCAGCTCCGCGCCGAGGGCTATGTCATGTCGCCCGGCTACGAGGACGCCGACGTGGTGCTCGTCAACACCTGCGGGTTCCTCGACAGCGCCAAGGCGGAGTCGCTTGCCGCCATCGGCGAGGCCATGGCGGAGAACGGCCGGGTCATCGTCACGGGTTGCATGGGCGTCGAGGCCGACACCATCATGAAGGCGCACCCCGGGGTGCTCGCCGTCACGGGCCCTCACCAGTACGAAGCAGTGGTGGGTGCCGTCCACAAGGCCTTGCCGCCGGTGCATGATCCGAAGATGGACCTCGTGCCGCCTCAAGGGTTGCACCTGACGCCGAAACACTACGCCTACCTCAAGATTTCCGAGGGCTGCAACAACCGCTGCTCGTTCTGCATCATCCCGTCGATCCGCGGCGACCTGGTCTCGCGTCCCGTCGCCTCCGTGCTCTACGAGGCAGAGCGGCTGGTGAAAGCGGGCGTCAAGGAACTGCTCGTCATCAGCCAGGACACCTCGGCCTATGGCGTCGACATCAAGTATGCGACCTCGAAGTTCCACGGCCGCGAGGTGCGCGCGAAATTCCACGACATGGCGAGGGAGCTGGGCGAGCTCGGTGCCTGGGTGCGCATGCACTACGTCTACCCCTACCCGCATGTCGACGAGGTGATCCCGCTGATGGCGGAGGGCAAGATCCTTCCCTATCTCGACATTCCCTTCCAGCATGCCGCGCCCAACGTGCTGAAGGCCATGAAGCGCCCGGCCAACCAGGAGAAGGTGCTGGACCGCCTTGGCCTCTGGCGCTCCATCTGCCCGGACATCGCCATCCGCTCCACCTTCATCGTCGGCTTCCCCGGCGAGACGGACCAGGACTTCGAATATCTGCTGCAGTGGATGAAGGAAGCCCGCATCGAGCGCGCCGGCTGCTTCAAGTACGAGCCCGTGTCGGGCGCCAGGGCCAATGAGCTTGGCCTGCCCCAGGTGCCCGACGAGGTGAAGCAGGAGCGCTGGGAGCGGTTCATGGAAGCCCAGCAGGCAATTTCCGCCGAGATATTCCAAGGCAAGGTCGGCCGTGAGATCGACGTGCTCGTCGACGCCATCGACGAAGAGAACGAGGAAGCCATCGCCCGCTCGCCCTGGGACGCGCCGGAGATCGACGGCAACGTCTTCCTGCCGGGCGAAACCGACCTGAAGCCCGGCGACAAGGTGCGCGTGCGCATCGTCGAGGCGGAGGAGTACGACCTCATCGGCGAACGGGTCTAGAGCATGAACCCGGGGCTCGAGGCAGCCATGCGCGCCGGTATCATCGACCGCGCGACGGCGGAGCGCCTCGACCCCTACATCGCTGCCGGCAGCTTGCCGGACACCGTGGACCCCGAATGACGAGAAGCTGCGGCTGGTCACCGGCTTCAACGACATCTTCGCCACCATCGGGCTGATGATGTTCCTCGCCGCGCTCTATGTCCTGCGGGGCACTGTTTCGCCCTTCATCGTGGCGGTGGCGGCGAGGTGCCTTGCCGCCTTCGCAACCGCCTTTGCCGCACTGCTGCACTGCTGGCGTTTCCAGGTCCCGATCACCATCGCGGTCGGAGCCGCCGTGCTCCTGCTCTCCGCCGTGTGGCGGCCACTCCGGCGGGCCCTCATGGGCGTGCTGCCGGCGGCCTTGCGGGCAAGGCTGCCAGCCGTCGCCTGATCACGGCCGGAAGGCCCGGTAGAGTGCTGCCGGCACAGTGTGGATCACCAGCAGCGCCAGCCAGCCCATCAGCCCGATGATGGCGAATGCCACCGGTTTGACCCACGGCTGCGGCAGCGACTGCTGCGCGAAGAAGGCCCCTGCCCCCAGCCCGCCGATGATGGCGAGGGTGAACAGCAGCCAGAAGGTGAAGCCGAGGAAGGCGAAGCGGTTGCTGCGGGTCACGCGGCGTGCCGCGCCCAGCGTGTAGTCCCTGTCGCCTGCGGAAACACCGGCCAGCCAGCTCATCAGGCGGTAGAAGGTGAAGAAGCCGGACAGGCCGATCAGTGCCGTCACGGCGATGCCAGCCGGCGCCGCGGCCGCTCCCATCCGCGCCGCGAGCGCCGGCACCGCCGCCAGCATCACGGCGAAGCCTGCGCCAGCATAGAGGCCCAGCACCACAAGGATCAGCAGCACGCCCGCCGCATAACGCCATACCGGCCCATCAAGCCGCCAGCGCAGCAGCAGGGACGGGCGTTCGCCGAGAAGCAGGCGGCGGTTCCAGTTGGTCTCGATGGAGAAGGAGGCGATCAGCACGCCGAGGCCCAGCAACGCGAGCGTCCCCAGTGTCGCGGGTGGCAGCGAGCTGATGTCCGGCAGTCCGTCGCGGAGCGCCAGGTACCACGCGGCTGCCGCCAGCGGCGCAAGCACGATGGCCCAGCCAAGCAGCAGGCCGAGTGCGAAGATGCAATGCCGGAACGACTTTTCGATCGCGAACTCGATGGCCACCATGGGCGGCAGGCTGCGGCGGTCCGGCACGGTCTTGCGTCTCCCCTCAAATGTGGGGGGAGGGTATCAGAAGATAGCTGGCAACCGCCACCGCCATCGCTGCGATATTGAGCAGGAAGAGCGTGAAACCAAGCCTGGGCCCGCCCGCAATCCCGGCATAGGCAGCCTTGGCCATGGTGTTGACGCCGATGCACAGAAGAACAGCGGCAACCCCCACCTTGGTGGCAGGCCCCATGTTGGCCACGGACAGCGTCAGGGCATCGACGTCGGCCAGGCCGGAAATCGCGGCAACCGCCATCAGTCCGCTGTCGCCGAACAGCGACTTCGAAATGCCCGCCGCCAGCATGACGATACCGAGCATGGCGCCGAATTTCAGCACCTCCGAGAGAAGGAAGGGGTTCTTGTGCACCAGCCCCTCCGGCTTGCTCTCGCCGTTCCTGCCGTCGCGCCCGATCAGCAGCCATGCGGCCAGTCCCTGGAACAGGGCCGCCGCGAGCAGCGGCACCGCAAGCTGCAGCGCCAGCGGCAGGTTGATGACACCCGCCAGCACGAGGACGCGCGCCATCATCACGCTGCCCGCAAGCAGGATGCTGCCCGACAGCAGGCCGAGCCGCGCCGCATTGTCCCGCGCGAGGCGCGCCAGCGTGAGGGTCACCACGGTGGAAGACACGAGCCCGCCCATCGCAGCGGCCAGCACCACCCCGCGCGACGGCCCCACCAGTTTCACCGCGATGTAGCCCACGAAGGACACGGCGGCGATGAGGATGGTGATCAGCCACAGCTGGTGCGGGTTGAGCGCGCCCCACGGGTCGATGGTGCGGTCGGGCAGCAGCGGAAGGGCGATGAAGGTCATCGCCGCCAGCAGCAATGCCGAGCGCAGTTCCTGCGAGGTGATGCGGGAGAGAAAGCCGTGCAGGGTCGATTTATAGGCCAGCAGGCCCACGGTGATGACGCCCGCCCCTGCCGCAAGCCGCATGTCGCCCAGCATGGCCACGGCGCCGAGCGCGAAGGTCACCAATGCCGCCACCATGGTGGTAGCCCCATAGACGCCCTCGCGGGCATTCTCGCGCCAAATGAAGGCCGCCATGACGGCGGAGGTGGCGACGAAGCCAGCCGCCAGCAGGATGCGGTCACCCCCCAGCGAGAGCACGCCGAACAGGCCGCCGAGCAGGCCGATGAGCGAAAAGGTGCGAAGGCCCGCGGCCCGCTGCCCCTCGCCCTCGTCCCGCTCCTTCCAGCCGCGCTCGAGGCCGATGACGAAGCCCAGCGCCAGCGCTAGGCCCAGGCGGGTGGCGAGTTCCTGAAGTTCCATGGGGTCAGACTAGCGCAAACGGTGCGGCCTGCCGAGGGGAGCCTCAGAGAGGGATGTTGTCGTGCTTCTTCCAGGGATTCTGCAGTTCCTTGCCGCGCAGCATGTTCAGCGCCCGGGCAATGCGCTTGCGGGTCGAGTGCGGCATGATCACCTCGTCGAGGAAGCCGCGCTCGGCAGCAACGAAGGGGTTGGCGAAGCGCGTCTCGTAATCCTTCACGCGGGCCTGGATCTTGGCGGGGTCCGACAACTCGGCGCGGTAGATGATCTCGGCCGCACCCTTGGACCCCATGACGGCGATCTCGGCCGTGGGCCAGGCATAGTTCACGTCGCCGCGCAGGTGCTTGGACGCCATGACCACATAGGCGCCGCCATAGGCCTTGCGGGTGATGACGGTGATCTTGGGGACGGTCGCCTCGGCATAGGCAAACAGCAGCTTGGCGCCGTGCTTGATGAGGCCACCATATTCCTGTGCCGTGCCGGGCAGGAAGCCGGGCACGTCGACGAGCGTCACGATGGGAATGTTGAAGCAGTCGCAGAAGCGCACGAAGCGGCCGCCCTTGCGGCCCGCGTCGCTGTCCAGCACGCCGGCCAGCACCATCGGCTGGTTGGCGACGATACCCACCGTGCGGCCGTTGATGCGCGCAAGACCGGTGATGATATTGCGGGCATGCGCCTCCTGGATCTCGAAGAAGTCGCCTTCGTCGACCATCTTCAGGATCAGTTCCTTCATGTCGTAGGGCTGGTTCGGATTGGCCGGGATCAGCGTGTCGAGCGACGGGTCGAGGCGCTCGGGGCTGTCGAAACTGGGAAGCTCAGGGAGCGGCGAGGTGTTGGAGGACGGCAGGAAATCGATCAACCGGCGCATCTGAAGCAGAGCTTCAATGTCGTTCTCGAAACCCTTGTCCGCAATGGAGGATTTCGTGGTGTGGACGGACGCGCCGCCGAGCTCTTCCGCCGTCACCGTCTCGTTGGTGACGGTCTTCACCACGTCCGGGCCGGTGACGAACATGTAGCTCGTGTCGCGCACCATGAAGATGAAGTCCGTCATGGCCGGCGAATAGACGTCGCCGCCCGCACAGGGCCCCATGATGACGGAGATCTGCGGGATGACGCCCGACGACAGCACGTTGCGCTGGAACACCTCGCCATAGCCGCCGAGCGCGTTGACGCCCTCCTGGATGCGCGCGCCGCCGGCGTCGAACAGGCCGATGATGGGGGCGCGGTTCTGCAGCGCCATGTCCTGGATCTTGGTGATCTTGCGGGCATGCGCCTCCGACAGCGAGCCGCCGAAGACGGTGAAGTCCTTGGCGAAGACATAGACCACGCGGCCGTTGACGGTGCCCCAGCCGGTGACCACGCCATCGCCCGGAAGCTTTTGATCTTCCATGCCGAAATCGGTGCAGCGGTGCTCGACGAACATGTCGAACTCCTCGAAGGAGCCCTCGTCGAGCAGAAGTGCAATGCGTTCGCGCGCCGTGAGCTTGCCCTTGGCGTGCTGGGCGGCCACGCGTTTCTCGCCGCCACCGGCCCGCGCCTGGACGCGGCGGGCTTCAAGCTTCTCGAGGATCTCCTGCATGGGGCACTCCGGCGGATAAGATGTTGAGCCGACGGTGTTAAGGCCCGCCGGACCCATCGTCAAATAAGCCGAAAGGCTGAGTGGTCAGCGCGCCAGGGCGAGGAAACGGCAGCAGTCCATGAACTCCGCGTGGCGCGCCGCGCGGCGGGCCTCCGCTTCGGCGTCCTGGCCCCAGTGCGCGATCTGGTAATCCTCGTCGACATGGGCGCAAGCCCAGGCGGCCTCCGGCAGAATGGCCCTGCGGGCCAGCATCATGGCAATGAGGGCGGAGCCCGTCAGCGTCATGATCGAGTGGAAGGCAGCCAGTTCGCAATCACTGAGCGCCTGGACCGCAACGCCAAAGGCCGCCAGCGCCGCCTCGGGCTGGGGGCGGTGCAGGACGCCGTCGGTCACCGCGAAGGGCGCGTCGAGGTCGGTGCGGGCCCAGTCGACGACGGGGTCCCAGGCCTTCACCTGGCGGGCGACGAGGTCGGGCGGCCGGTCGGTGCGGTAGCAGACGAGGTCGGCGTTGGCGTAGTCCAGCACCTCCTGCGCGATCGCCACGCGGTGCTGGCCCACCCGGTCGATCGCGGTGTTGGCGAGCTTGGTCAGCGTCATGGTGGCGGGCTTGATCTCCTCGCCCTGCGCCCCCCATTCGGCGGCTACCGCATCGGCCAGCGCCCGCGTCGGCAGGAGCAACGGCGCCGTCATCGGCGTCTTCACCACCCTCCCGTCCAGCGCGATGCCGAGGTCATCGGTCACGGTCACGTCCTTGTAGAAGCGCTTGCGCGTGGTCATGTCATGCGCTCCTGCCAAAGCGATTCAAGATTTCGATCCAGTTCATTGAAATCATGAGCGATACTGTGTGCGCCAGCCTGCGTGAGCAGTGCGGGCTGGTGGTTGCCCCAGGCCACCCCGGCAGCCCCAATGCCTGCGGCGCGCGCCATCTCGATGTCATACGTCGTGTCGCCGATCATGATGGCGGCGGCGGGCTCCAGCCCGGTTTCGGCCAGTGCCGTCACCACCATCGACGGGTGCGGCTTGGAGGGGTGGTCGTCGGAGGTCTGCACGGTCGAGAACCAGCCCTCCCAGCCATGCTTCTCGATGAGGTGCGCCACCCCGCGGCGCGACTTGCCGGTGGCGATCCCCAAGGCGACGCCGCCCTGCGTCCGAAGTTTCACCAGCAGTTCCTCCGCGCCGGGAAACAGCGTCTCGGTGTGCTGCCCCTCGGCCCGGTGCCGCCAGAAGGCTTCCTTGTAGGCTGCGGCGAGGCGGTCGTGAGCGGCGCCCTCCTCATCCGGCGCCAAGGCTGCCATCGCATCGACCAGAGACAAGCCGACGATGGACATCATCCGGCTGCGCTCCGGCACGTCCAGCCC
>Ga0075473_10000890_pt1 | contig 12644 bp, 9 predicted proteins | sample DEB19_08_DNA_FD_76340 | JGI IMG/M metagenome (GOLD analysis project Ga0075473, IMG submission 76340) | Aqueous microbial communities from the Delaware River and Bay under freshwater to marine salinity gradient to study organic matter... | ecosystem: Environmental > Aquatic > Marine > Coastal ... | reverse complement strand
TTTGTTTTGAATATTTTATAAGCTTGTGGTATAAAAGCAATCGTAGATAATATACCAGCAATTGTAGCTATTATTTCAGCATAAATAGTATTTTTCATATTCTCTAAACTAATAATGACATATTAATTACCCTTTAATAATATTTTTCTTATTTATATTAAAAGGGCATCCCAATGGAATAGTACAATTATAAGGGATTTCTCTTTTAACATTAATCCTTTCTTTGCATATTTCACAAATCTTAGTATCAGATAATACTACTCCATTCTGTTTTAAATCTAAATACGAATCGCTAAATAACTTATTGTATTTAATATTATAAGATTTATCTGCTATTGACATATATATACCATAACATTCAATGTTAATTGTACAATTTAAAATAATAGCGATCTTAATAAAATATGATTTCATTGTAATTTTGTTTAAAAAAAATAATATAAAACCAAAATCAATTTTTAATTTTGTTTCCAAGTTTCTCCACATGTTTCACAAACATATAAATATTTCATGTTCTTTGAATCATATTTAATATAAATTACTTGATTGTTATCTGGTGTAGCCTCGCATTCAGTATTAGGACATGAAATATGAGGGTCCTTAATTCTTCTTAATGTAGGATCAAAACGTAGATATTTATTTACATTTTGATTGTATAACAAGTCATCTTCACTATATATAGTTTGTGATATTCTAATAGCAGAATTTGTAGTTTCTACTTTTTCAAATTTACAATGTTTGCAATATTTTACTAATTGTTTATTTTCATTTGTTTTTACATATAGCATATTGTCACACACTTCGCAGAATTCCATTTTATATTAGTTATAAGAAAATTATAAATTTTATATAATCATTTTTTATTAAATAAATGATTATATAAAATTCTTAATATATTAATATATTAATATAATATGTTTGAGTTAAAAGATATCATCAACGATATATTTAATAATGATTCGTGCTATTCGTGTTGCAATAGTAAAAACGGAAAGGATACTATAATTATTCAAGCAAGACACAATAAGGTATATGATTGTAGTAGATTTAAGCAAACAATCGCGAGAAAAAATAATTATAACGATAAAGATGTTAAAAACGAATTGGAATATCTAATGAAAATTAATCAATCATCTTCATCATCATCATCAAGACGATATCCAATTCCTCGCCAACCTTTGACATCATAAGGAGTATCAAGTATTTTTTCAAAATATGCTTTGAGTTGATTTCTATCAGGACATTTTTTCCCTTTTGTTACATTAGATACTGTCCAGATTCTGAAATCATTATATAGTTTAGCAATTGTAACACGTGGTTCTTTAATTTCAGGGTCAATGATAATCTTTTCATTAATAAATTGACCAATGATATCATTATTTTGTTTATAACTTTCAGTAGCAATTCTAACTTCACTTGGTTCTGTAATTGCGGATGGATTAATAGTCTTATGTCTTTCTATAAGCATACTAATAAATACATCCTTCCAACGATCGAATTTATCAGTCAATTCTAAATCCATATGGAATTCATTTTTTTCCGGATTAGGATTTTCACAGAAACGACTTGAAAAGTTACATACTTTAATACGACGCCATGTACCACCATCATCACTAGGTACTTCTGGTAATTCATTACATGTTAATATCATTTTGAACTGTGGTTTAAATTCATAAGGTTCTTTATAAAGTGCTCTTACTAAAATTCTGTCTTGGCCAGATAATTCTTTCATAAGTCCAATATTTAGCTTTTCATTTTCACTTGGTTCTTGCATTACAGCGAATCTCTTACCTTTCGTTCTTTCAAGTTCACTCTGAGCAGCATTACTTGCTGCGCGTTTTTGTGTTAAAAGTGCTATCGGTAATATACAATAATATTCACCAATAGATTTTTGGATAAGATCTAATAAACGAGACTTACCATTACTGCCTTGACCGGTGAATATGTAAAATCTTTCTTGTGCAATACTACCGTCGATAATACATGCTAAAACATCCATGACATAATTTCTTAGATTTTTGTTTGTAAATATTTTAGCAAAGAAATCATTTATCTCACCAATTTCAGGACATTCAGGATTATAGTTTATATAATTGATTTTTGTTGATAAATAAATATAATCATCGGGCATGCCATCTCTAAATATATGCAGTTTGAGGTCGTATACTCCATTATCAAAACCAATTAAATGAGATCTACTATCAAGTAATTCTTCAAATGCTTCGTCAATAAATAAAGTACGGCATTCCTTCATAATTGAATCTTTAAAGCTTGAATTTTTTAATTGCGCAGCAATTTTCAAGCATTTTTTGCTTTTCTCCTCGTTAATAGCTCTTTGTACGGGGTCATCACTATATTCATTATAGTAATTACTTCTTTCCATAAATCTTCTACAAATATTAATACTCAATATTTTACGTAATTCTAAACCTTCCCTACCTTTTACCCATTTATGACGCTGTTTATCATATTTATACCATACATCCTTAGAAATAGCTTTAAATTCATCTTTATATATCGCATGTACAACACACGCAATATCAAAATGTGCTCCATCGCTACCCAGAGCATCATCAATATATTTAATGATAGCCGTATTAACTACATTGTCATATTTGATAGAATTATCTTGTTTAGCCCACCATCTCAGAGTTCCCAATCCCATATTGTCTTTGCGCATCTTATCCCATAATTGCTGACATTCACCTTCGATATATGCACTACTAATTTTAGAAAACTCAATCCATATTTCAAGTAATCTGTAATCAATATTACGTAGAACCCAACCCAAATTAATCCAATCAGTATAATTGTCAGCTCTACTGGGAGCAAGACATTCAGTTACTAATCTCTTAACAAATGTAAGTTCATCTTCTGAAACATACGTTCTGTTAACATTAAGAGATTTACCAAAAATATTATTTTGAACTTTACTTTTAAGTTTTTGATCAATTGCAGGTAGAATATGCTTGCTATATTGACTAATTTCTGTTTTAAATTCTTCTTTTACAATATTAGGATAATCATTGCTACGTTTAATCATTGAGAATAATTTAATATATTTTATTTCATCGCTTGCATTACATTCATAATCAATGCGATTCGTCATGCTATCTTTAAAGTTATAAATACATGAAACACGATATACATCACAATCAGGTTTGCGACTACCATACATTTGCCAACAATTAACATCAATAATAGCTTTATCTACAATTGATTCATAATCATTACAAATTGGCAAATCTTTGAAAATATCTGGTGCTATATCAAGTATTTTTCTTCTAATAAAATGCTGTGTATTGTTTTCAACAATGATATATGGAAATATGATATGTATTCCATCTTTAAGCTTATTTCTAAATTCAACTGGGTTAGGCTTTTCCATAACATAAGCAATAGCATTTTCTTCTTTTACATCTAAAAAACTACTGATTATTTTAAAATAGGAATCAACTATTCTAAAGATATTATCACTTGTATATACTCTATCATATACTCGCTTATCATTTAAGGATGAGTTGGAATTATGGGAACTATAAATACCAGATTTATCATCAGGTATAGTAAAGCGGAAATCTAGATCAACACGCAATGGACTTGGTTCAGTAGGTTTTTCAGTAAAATGTAATGCAATACCACTGGTAAGGGCAAGACTATATAAATTTATAAATTTATCATAGGATTCTTCGGGAATATAAAGACTTACTTTTGGAGATCCTATGCTTGTATTGGTGTAGGGTTTTCCTTTTTCTACCTTATGTTTATTAATGAATGAACGTAAATCTTCATTTATACCCATTATTTTAAATTTAAATTTGCTTTATATATATATCAATTTTTATTTTTATACATATTTAATTACAGGTAATATATAATATTTATGTTTATATATGGTAGGTGTATTTGTTAAAATATATAAATTATGCTAACAAAAAAAAATTATTATAATAGCCCAAAAAACACAAAGACCCCAACGCTATTTAAAAAAGCATCATTAATTAAATTAATTGATGCATGGAATAGCTGTCGTGATAATAAAATTGATTTCAAAAAAACATATAGTGCAAAAAAATTATCAGAATTATTAAACGAACGCATAAAATATATTTGTGATGATAAAGAATATTGGTGCTGGCCAGGTGTTATTGGTCGCCTAACAAAAGATCCAAATATGCGAAAAAATATAAAACTTATTGAAAAAACCGAGTTGCGCCCTGAAATGCCAGAGCAATGGTATAAAAATCCAATTGAATGGTTATCTAATTATGATATAGAAGATGTTATGGTACAATATAATAATGAAAAGAAATATTGCTATTCATTTTTAGGAGTTTTTCCAATAGACTTTTCAGAAGAAGATAAGTTTGGTAGATGTTTATATAGCCATATATGTTCATTAGATATAAAAAAATATGAAAGTAAAGGTATTAAATATTTAGGTTTAATAACAAATTTAGATAAACATGATGAAAGTGGTTCTCACTGGACATCAACATTTATCATAATAGACCCAAATAATAAATCATATGGTGCACATTATTACGATAGTAATGCAATATCAATGCCACATTATGTAAAAAAATTTATATTAAATATAAAAAAACAGTTAGCTAAAAAATATCCAAAATTACCATTTGCGATAACATCAAATACTAAACGTCATCAAATGAAAAATACAGAATGTGGAATGTTTTCCATGGCTTATCAAATTAGATGGATAAATGCACTATTGAAATATAAAGAATTAAAGCTCAAATCACCATATGAAGATCCTAATTTTAGATTAAATATTGTAAATGATAATAATATAAATGATACTAAAATGGAAGAAAATAGAAAATATTTATATCGCCCCAATCTAAAAATACATCTTAAAAATAGAAATGTTATATTATAAAATCTTTTAATTGGTTTTAATTGTGTTATTTTTACCATCTATTTTATGTGGCTATTTATTAAAGTTACAATGGGTGTAATAGATGATTTTAAAACTGAAAAAAACATTAATTTAATATTTATTGCAGCCAGCAAAATGATTAAAGATAAATATAGTGAATTAGAAACATCAGATAATGATTTACTTAATATTATAAATAGTATCAAAATAACAATATGTTCTGATGCTGTTTTAATAAAAAAAATTGTAAGACTTATGGAATTGAATAAAATAGCTTTATCAAAAGTCAAAGATCATTTTGATGATATGATAAATAAAAAATATGAACCCGAAATAATAGAAAAAAATGAAGATAAAATAGATAACATTAAATATGATAGTGAACAATTATTACTAAAAGTTTTAGAACTTGAAGAAAAACGTAATGCTGCAAATTCATTGGCAAATTTGCAAAAAGAAACACAAGAAAAAAAATATGAATCAATTATTGTATCGCAACCAAGTAATATAGATATCAATCTTAAAATTATTGAAAAATTAGAATTATTATCCAAGGAAAAAACAAAAATAAATAGTAAAATTATAGTAATAAATAGCTATAATCGCGATTGGATTAATAAGCAATATAGAAATAAATTATCATTTAGTATAAATATTGATTTACAAAAACATAATATCAAAATAGATAAGCTTATTATGCCTAATTTTATTAAAGATAAAACACCATACATTACGATGTCAATAGGTGACAGCAAATTTGCGCAAAAATTTATATTTATATTAAAATCAACTAATAGTAATAATAAATGGGACACTTGGGAAAATGCTAATAATGATAATGATAATCTATTATTAATTAATACAAAAAATTGGCATATAAGTTTTACAGACTTTATCAACAACGAATTAGATATGGGAGCAGATGGTATAAATATAATTGAAGTAAACGAAAAACAAAACTATATATATGATTTAACAATTGATAATGGTAATAAAAAAAAATATTATGATTTTGGTAAATGTAATATATATGATAATTTACTAATTAAAACAAATAATGGCGATAATATTCAAGGTAAAATATTGAACATTGATGATAATATTTTAACAGTTTATATAGAAAATATAGAGAAAAAAGAATTAATGAATTCGTCATTATTAAATTATAAAGAACAGTATAGTATTTTATTGTCTTACAATCAAAAATTATACTATTAATACTAATACTGCTGAGAACATAAATATTATCATTGAAATAATATCAATTCTATATAATAATTTTAATTTTTCATTATGTGTTAGATTTATATCAGAATCTTCATTGATAGATTCACTGAATTTATAAATATTATTATATATATTTGTAAAATCAAATAGGTCTCCAAAATATTTTAATAAATCATCAGATTTTAATAGAATGTAAACTAATATAATAAATATTATAAATAATATATTATTTAATACTATATTTGTTGAATTAATGTGAAAATTTAAATAATTAAATAAAATACGTAATTTATATGAATCATAATTTACTAATATTATAAGTATTGAATTTATAAATAAATACATAAATCCATATAGAATGATGGCATATTGAATTGTCTTAATAATATTATATTCAATTAAAAATTCTAATGCAATGATATTAATGGTTCTTATTAAAAACATTAAAAATATATAAATGGATTTATCACGAAAGTTAATTTTTAATATTATTTCTGGATCTAAATTATTTTGTATAACACGTTCGTGTAACTTTTCTCCTTCTATTAAATATAATAAATTATCTTTCCAACGTTCTTGTTTATTATCTTTTTTACCAACAGCTAAATTATAATCATACCATATATCTTCGTAAATACCTTTTTCACGACCAACATCTTGTGATTTATCTGAACCATTATTATAATCATCATTTTCTAAATGTTCAACATCACTTTTTAGACTTTTCATCAAATAATGTAAATTATCATTATTATTATTATTATTATCAATCAAATTATGTAAATTTTTATATTTATTTATTAAGTAATTTTTATCCAATTTTAAATCTGTTTTATACTTTTCATTTATGCTAACACCACCGCCCTTATAAATACGAGCGTTTCTAATAAGTTCTGCTTTTTTTATTGCATTCTCATCTTCTATTGCTTTCTTTGCTTCTTCACGTTGACTTTTCATTTTTTTTAATTGGTCTTCTCTTTCATCTTTTTCATTATTTAATGCTTTTATAATTGGGTGTTTATCCTTATCTTTTTCAAAAAAATCAATTTTATGATATTTTAATATTTTTGTTACAAACTCTTCATATTCTGTTGCTTGTGCTAATCCTTTCATGCTTTTCATGACCTTATATAGTTTTTCAAATTCTTTATGTAATTTCGGAATAATTTCTTGAAGTAATTTAATTCTATTTTCAATTAATTGATTTTTTTCATTTAATTCATTTATTTTATTTTCATTTTCACCCTTAGTTGTAGTAACTTCAAAAATTAATTTTAATGAACTTGAAATATTTGGACATTTATCATCACCATAACAATTAGTATCAATAAAATCAATCGCAACATCAAATTTATCAAAAAAACCCGTATCGGATGTTTTTCCAGTAAATTTTTTCCATTTATCATTAAATTTTTTTTTATAATCTATTAAATTCTTTTTTTTTGGATCTTCTATATCTGCTAATAGTTTACTAATTACATCTCTTGTACGAGGATATTCAGGATCTCCTTCATTTAAAAATATAGAAGCTGATAAATTCATTCTTTTGTTTTCATTAATTAATTCAATTAACTTATTATGTATGAAACGATAAGCTTCTTTTAAAGTTTCTTGTGATTCGCTATCTTCATTATCTTGTTTAGCTGTATTAGTATAAACATTATTTTTTATTTCTAAATTATCATAATCATATATAAAATTATAATGATTTTCTTCACTACCTATATCATCAACTAATTTATAATATAGACTAACAATTTCAACATAATTATCTTTTAATTTTTTGTAATAATCAAATGGTGTATTTCCCGATGATTCTTGTTCGCCATCATCTTTTTTTAATTTTTGTACATCATACATTGGTGTTGCTCCACCTTTTGTACCTTTTGGTTTTCTACTATTTTCTAGTATATGTAAATAACTATTCATATTTTTTAGCTTCTTAATATACGTACCACTATTATTATTAACAATATCTTCAAAACTTATTTCCTTTGCAAAATCATCGCCAGCCCCTTCTTCTAACAATTTTTCAACATCATCTTTATCTTTATTTACTTTATCAACAAAACTCTTTTTTAAACTCTTATATTTTTCAACAGCTTTCAAAATAAAATCACCAGATGCTTCTTTTTTCTTACCAATATATTCTTCTGCATCTTCTTGTTCTTGTTTTAGTAATTTTTCTCTATTAAAACTTGATATTGAATCATGAATATTAATTAAATCATCAATACTTTGCTTATAAATGCTTTTTTCATTTAGTGATGCTGATAATTGATGCAGTAAATGAATATTAAGTTCCTTATCAATATCATCTTTTGATTTATTTTTAAGATTATCTGTTACAATATGTAAAAACTTATCTGCTTCTAAAAACTTTGCGGCTTTTTCCTTATTGTTTTTTTGTATTTCTTGTAATTTATTAGTAGCAATTTTAGTTACTTCACCAGGCGCTTCTATTACTTTTCTTACGGCTTTTGCAGTTTCTCTTCCAAGCTTATATAAACCAACACCGGTGTTTTCTGCAACATTTCCGACACTTTTTAATGTAGCACGAGGTATATCTTTAACTGCTAATTCTGTTGCCGCGGCAGCAGGTAAAAGTACTTTCGTTACTGATTTAGCTGCTTTTTTGATTACACCATCATCTGGCTTTTTTTCAAGCTCTTTTGATAGTATACTTGTACCTTCAAGTACCGGCGAATCTACTACTCTTTTTATCATATCTTTGGGTCCTCCACCTAGAACTTCGTCATTATTATCACCGCCACCAATAGACAAATTATTATTTTTTCTAATTTTTTCTTTAATATATTTTTCTTTTATGTCTTCTTTATCCTTATCTTTATTTTTAAAATAATATTCTTTAATATCGTATAATGCGAATAATTTATTATATAAATCATCTATTATATCCTGTCTTATATCAGGGTCAGTTTTTCTAAGATAATCTTTTGTATCTGATAATTTTTTAGTAATTTCGTTATAAAAATCTAATATTACCATATCATCAAATGACTTAAATTTTTTTTCTCTAAAAATTTTATCAAGCTCCTTTTTATCATTTAAAATAGTGGCAATTTCTTTTGGATCTTTATTAAGTTCAATATATGGAACACAATAAGCTGGTTTTTCCACACCACCATCATTTACATTTTCACCTAATTTTACAATTGTATTAAAAGATATTGGTGTATCGGTGACCATATCAATAACAAAAAATTTGTTCAATTCTTTAATTTCTTTTTCAACTCTTTTATATTTATCTGTATCGTCTTTATTACTCTCTTTTAGTCTGTTTTTCTCTCCTACCTTTTTATTTATTTTTTTTTGATTTTCATCAAATTTTTCTTTTAATTTTTTTACTAATTCAGTATCTATTTTTGTTATATCATTGTAAGTATCTGATAGCACATTTTCGCTATCACCTTCACCATCACCTTTCATATTAGGATTTGTTATCACTCTCCATTTAGTTTTATTAACTTTATATTTTTCACGTAATTCAAGCTCCATTAACTTTTTTAAATCTTTTAAAACATCTTTTCCAATAATAGTACTATCAGAAAGAGTGACATATTCCTTACCAATTGATGTTAAACTATTTAAAGCAACAGCTCTTTTGTCTTCTTCTTTCATATATTATATGCTCTCTAAACTAAATAGATATATCTTTTATTAAAATTTAGTAGCGATGATACTTGTTAATATCCATATATATATTGTGAATAATGATAATGATTTTATAAGTTTATTTCTTTCCTCATAATTTAATATGTTATTTGTGATTTCTTCATCTTCTTCATAGTCATTTTTCTTTTTAATGTTTAATATAACTGGTATCATTAAAAGTATTACTATTAAAGCTGAATGTATAAATAATCTTGTTACACCGTTTGTTCCCATATAGTAATAGTAAAATACCGAGCGAATACTATTCATAAAATCATCAAAGTTCATATAATCAATTTGTGTTGAATTATCAATATTTACAAATAATACAATAAACCAAAAAATAGTTAAATATATAGCAGCATAATAATAAAATCCTTCTTCGAATGTTTTAATGATATTTATATCAATAGACCATTTAACCAATACTAATGTAATATATCTTATAAAAAAAGTTGTAAATATAAAAACTAATCTATCATCAAATGTTATTTCAAGCTCTTTCAATGGATTATCTGGATCATTCTCAAAGTTTTTAATATCTAATTTAATATCTGTTGTATTTAAATCACCGTCATTAAACTTATCAATTCTTTCACCAATATCAACTAATTTGTTTTGAGTTTTATAGCGTTTTTTCATATTATTATTAATTGCTTTTTGCTCATCATCTTCATCACCATTTGGCACATAGATAGGCTCGCTTAAATTATCGAGATTTGTAATACCATAATCTCTTTTTAAAACATTTCTAAATTTAGATTCCTTATAATTAGCATCAGGATTTCCACCTTTTTTTTCATTGCTACCCCCTCCTTTGCTCATCTCATCATCAACTCTTTTTTTCATTTTATTAAAAAGTTCAACTGCTATATCTTTAACTTTATTTTTAGCATCTTCTTCACCTAAAAGTTCTTTAAACTCTCTTATATTTAATCCATCATAGTATGAAAGTTTATTTATATGTTTTTTTTCTTTTTCTTTTAAATCTTGAAAACGGTAATATTTTCTGAGAATATTATATAATAACTGTGGGCGTTTATTGAAAATAGCAATCAAATCTTTATAATAATTGAAACGTTCAGGATCCATTTTTTTTAAATCGATATCATCAATTAAATAATCAGCAAATGAATTATATGAAATATTATCTTCATCATTAGGTTTTTCATATTGTAATTTGTTAAATAATGTAATGAATTTCATTTTATAATCTTCTTTATCCATTATTAAATATTTAATACTTCCTTATTCGTATTATAGATAAAAATAATTACTAGTTATTTAAAGTGTATATCATTTTCCATATAATAGAACCAACTAATAATATTGTTAATATTATAGCGATGACGTAATTAAATAATTCTGCATAATAATATAATGATATATACATAATCATAAATATTACTATTGTCCATAGTATTACCAAATTTATTGTAAGTGGTAAATAATTTAAATTATAAAGTGAATTTTCACTTTCAAAATCAATTAAATATTTTTTAATATCATCATTTATATTTTTTTTATTACTAATATTAAATTCATCGCTAAATATATCCTTATAATTATTTATTGAAAATTTATCATTTTTAGTCAATCTATTAAAATTTCTTACATGATTTTTATAATTAAGAGGAATATAAGCAGATGGTAATAAATCACATGGTAACATACCAAAAAAATGTAAATATTCAGGATCTCTTTCATTATAAGGTGTAAATAGTAAATTGCTCAATAATCTATAACGATATTCTTCATCTTCATTATCATCACTAGCTGTTTCTAGACGATATAAGTAAGGAGTTTGAAACTCATTTAATTTAATACTAAGATCATATTTAGATTCCGTCATTTTGTGTTATACACACGTGCCTCTTTACTATTTTATAATATTTTTAATTATATGTTATTACCAATGTTATACATAATAATAATTATTATTATATTTGTAATATAATTAATTAATAAACTTTCACCTATAATATTATTTGCTTTGCTAAGTATAGTTTCATGTGGTTTAGCTAAATCACTTTTACTTATATTTAATTTAAATTTAGTATCACTGCTAATACTATCATCAACAAAATTAATATTTTTATTATTAATTTCCTTATATATTGCTTTAATAACATTTTTTAAATAATTATTAGTAATATTTTCAGATTGCACTTTGTATTCAGTTATTAAATAATAATTATATTGTAAATGTTTATATTTTTCTAACATGTAACTTATATATTTATCATTAAATGTATAATTAAATGTATCATCAATAAAAATATCTTTGGAATCAGAATATTTAAATAATGAGTATAACTTGACAAGTCTTTTTTTTAATATATCTTTATCATCTGTTGTTAATTTTAAATTTTTTCCACTACCACCAATATCATTATATAAATGATAATTATATTTTGTATGTGCTGAAATAATTAAAAAATTTTTAACAATTTTATCTAAACCTAAAAAATTTCTTTGTTCACTTGCATCTTTAAGTTTTTTATCAGTTAAATAATTTGTGAAATGTTCTAATTCATCACTGGTTTTAATATTAATTAAAAATTTATAAGGGCAAATGATGCCATTATCATCAGATTTAAAACTAAAATATTTTAATATAGAATCATTACTTTGATATCTAATATCATTATTTAGTTTATCTAAATTATTACTAAAATTAAAATGATTAAATAAATGTCTACATACTAAAATAATATTTACTATATCATCTTTATATTTTTTTATAATTTCATCAAAAAACATATTTATTAGAGAAAATTTAGATTCGCGTGGTACTTCAACTTCTACAACACCACCACCACCACCACCACCACCACCGCCA
>Ga0075473_10000883_pt1 | contig 12677 bp, 16 predicted proteins | sample DEB19_08_DNA_FD_76340 | JGI IMG/M metagenome (GOLD analysis project Ga0075473, IMG submission 76340) | Aqueous microbial communities from the Delaware River and Bay under freshwater to marine salinity gradient to study organic matter... | ecosystem: Environmental > Aquatic > Marine > Coastal ... | reverse complement strand
ACGTTTAATCATCATAAATCCTGTGCCAGCGTGGGCAACTTCTACTACACCCTGGCTGTCAGGTTTCGGCGGATTTGAATTATCCAAGTAGTTTATAACGTAGGACGCGCCAAATTTATTTAAAGGCAATGGTTCATCTATATGTTTGTTAAGTTTAACTATTTCGTTTATTCTATCCCAATCAATTCCTTTTTTCGGATAAGGTGCAGCAATGATGTCTTTATCTGCTTCCAACATAGCCCGTATAGATCCTTCTGGGAAGGAAATGTCTGCATCAATAAACATCAAGTGCGAACACTCAGATTTCATAAACTGGTCTACAATAAAGTTTCTACCCCTAGTGATAAGACTTTCGTTTGCAATAAATGTCCAATATGCGCCAATACCATTAAATCTTAAATCTAAAATGTTATTAATGATACCATTGACATATCCGTGATACGCTAGACCCCCATACATTGGGGTGCCTATCATAACACTTTTAGGTTTTACTTCTTCTGTATTATCGCTCACCCCAAAATCTCCTTTTATTTAAAAACCCTAACTGTTCAACTAGAAGAATAATTTCCCATGCACGAGGAATATAATATTCCCATTGTTCTTGTGAACCACATTCTCGCTCACTTATGATACGAGCAACATAACGAATATTTTCCTCGCCTTTAGTTAAAGGTTTTTCTATCATACAGTTGAATCTGGTTCCATCGCAATGAAATATTCAATACCTTTAGTTTCATGCTTGAAATGCAATAACTTCTTTTTAGAAATTGTCACTGAATAAGCATCAGGAATAATCTTAAAATTTTCTACTGCAATGTGGCAATCAAAATCATCTAGTCCTGGACCAATTGTTTTCTTATAAGTATTGGCAGTATCATTTTTCTTATCACCGATAGTTAATACTACCTGTTGATGTTTACAAGTCACCGATACAGTAGGTGCTGCAGTAATAGCTGCTGCCTTCATAATCATTTGAACATCTTCAGCAGTTAGTTTAAATTGAAAGTGATTGTCCACTTCAATATTTTTATCTGGTGCTGCAACAATAACTGATGGGCTAGAATAGAAGTATTCAAATTTACCCCCATCTTTAGAGATAGTTAAAGACTTATCTCCGAATTCTACATTTTGATTTTCCATTAAAGTTAATAACGCAAGTAAGGAGTTCAAATCATAGATAGGAACTTCCACAGGAAAATCCTCGGCCACTGTAGCTTTAGCAAAAATATTTTTTGCAGTACTGATAGTGGATACCGCATTGCCTTTACGAATGAGAATATTGCTGTTAATACTTGCAAAATTCTTTAGAATGTCAATTGTTTCTTTACTAATTTGCATAATCAAATGTCCTCATTATTAATAGTAGTTAATTTCATAATAGATGGTTTAGTTTCTAGATCGTGTACGTGTAACATTATTAAAGCATAGTGTAAAATTTTTTGAATATCTTTTCTGTTTCTACCGCCTTTTCTTCCATACCTTTGAGCATATTTAATTATATTACCAACAGTATGACCAATACCATGACCAGCGTCAATAATGAATTCTGTAGTCTGTATTTTTCCTTGGGCATAGTGTTCACTATAAGTGCTGTCAATGTATAGTTTTAGTTGTTTAAGTAATTCTACTTCATTATACTTATAATCTATATTTGTGTTTTGATCCATGGCAATGTTCCATAATGTTGTTTCATCAATCTGTTTCCCTCGACAAAGAATGTCGGCTGAACTGAATCAGCTCTGTTCCCTGCTCTATAATTCACAGTGTGTAATCCTGACACATTACACCTTATTTTATTATCTTTTAATGTAGAAGTCAATATCCTATCTACTTCAGGTTGATCTTCTGGATGTCTTGCGCGCCTATACCATAGTGGTGCAAGTTGTAGTGCTATTTTTTTCGGCAAAAAGAAACAATTAACATCAACAAAATAATCACCTAGTACAGATTTCCAATTACCTAAACTCTCACAATCATCATTACAAATATAATTGCCGTCCATATCTGTAATTTTTCTCAGCGAACAGGAAAAAGATGACGTGTCAGAAATATCCACTAGACTTTGTACATGGTTATTATCTATCCAGTTATCCTCATCCAAATACATGATGTACTCGCCTTTAGCGAAAAAGGTGCAACCACCGTAAATTCTATGCCCATTGTATTGCTCGGTGCCTGTTGCATAGGGCAATACCATCAAATCTTCTTTACCAGACAATAAAGGTTGTACTTTAGATAAATGGTGTTGTCCATCTACAACAACTAAATGCTGTATTTTTACATCGCTCGATACAACTTGTGTTTCCACAGACAGAATATTATCTTTAAGATATTTAGTACCTGTTGTGGCGGTAATGATAGTAACAGTTGTCATAACAAATTACTTTTCAAAGAATGATTTTTCTTCTATTATTTTGGAATTAACTTTTAGATTTAAGGTATGTTTGATCACAGATCTTCTGTCATTATAATGTCGAATTTTTATAGCTTCATCTATAAAGGTTTGATCTAACCTATTTTCCTTATCCAAGATTCGAACAACGTTTTCGCTGTCCCAAATTTGATAATTGACTTCTTTTAATTCTTTAAAGAAAGTATCTAGGTCAGGAATATTTATATGAGCTAAAAGCTTTCTTAGTTCATCTTCCTCAGTCAAAACATTTTTTAATCTATTGGGATCTTTTAGTTGTTCTTTTTTTATTTCTAAAATAGTTAACTTGTCTAAAAGTTCACCAATAGATATAGGGGCATAAACTACGCTCATATTACTAAAAATTTAGGACAGGGGACAATAAACTTACCACCTGATTCAAGATAATCTTTTTCACGTTCTACAAATTCATTAATAAAGTGCCAGGGTAATATTAAAAGATAATCTGGTTTAGCTAAACGCATATCCTTTTCTGAATAGATTGGAATATTTGTACCCACAGTTTTCAGACCAAACTTATATGGACTTCTTTCGGCAATACCATCTATTAACGTGTGATCCAAATTAAAATACTGCAATAATGTATTGCCCTTAGTTGATGCGCCATATCCCCAAACTGTTTTTCCTTTGGCTTTTTCTTTTTTAATAAAGTCGTACGTCTTAGTTTTTAACTCTAATAAATTTCTATAAAATTGTTTCCAAATACCTGGGGTGTTGTATCCTTGTTCCTTTTCATATATAAGCAAAGATTGTACTCTAAAATTACAAACATCTCTATTTGGTTGTGTGGAAAATTTAGTAATATCACCAACATCTTTCATGGCATATACTCTAAACGACCCACCATTAATATCATTCAATTGACAATCTACAATTTTAAAACCATTGGCTTCATATAAATTTTTAATAGTTTGTAAAGAATAGTAATAGATATGTTCATGGCAAATATTATCAAAAGCCATTTGTTCTATCATTAACGGTGTATAGCTCATTTGGCATACAAACAATCCATCGTCATCCATTGCCTTGTAAACATCTTTCAAAAAGATTTCAGGATTTTCTAAGTCATAAAACATAGCAATAGTAGTTACAATTTTTGCTTTATGGTTTTTGAATTTAGATTTCTGCAATGTTTTATAACTAAAATAATCTTGTATAATTAGATCAGCGTGTTTAGTGGATTCGTTTTTATATGAATCATCAACAGGATCAACACCTATACGAATTAAATCTTTAGATACAAAACTAAGTAAGGTACCATCATTACAAGCAATGTCTAACCAAACATCTGACTTTTTTAACTTAACTAAACTGTTTATGTTTTCTACGATACCTTTTAGCTCGTTCGTCATTGTTTGATTAATACCTGAACGATACCAATATTTTCCATACATAGTATCTAACGGCGCTGCTTGTTCTAATCTAACTGCAGAAGTCTTTTCATCAAACATCATTTTCATTTCGACTCTTCCACCTCTAGGATTCTCACCCTCGGCTAAAAAGTCTGAGACATATAAATCGCCTAACGTAAATAATTCTTTCATAGTTTGTTTTCCCTGAACCAATGATATGTTTTAAGAATACCTTCTGTAAATGTGTGCTTAGGTTCCCACCCATAACCTTTAATCTTAGTAAAATCTAAAGGACGTTTAGGTGTGCCATTAGGTCTGGTAACATCCCAAAAAATCTGTCCTTTAAAATTTGTAACTTGTTTAATAATTTCTGATAACTGTTTAATAGAAATATCAAAGCCTGAACCGACATTTATTAATTCTGCTGCACCGGTATCATTATGATTCATTAGATATACACACGCATCTGCTAAATCTTCAGAGAATAAAAATTCTCTAGTAGGAGTGCCATCGCCCCATAATGTGACTGCATCATTCTTAGTATGAAACTTAGTAAGCATAGCGGGGATAACGTGACCGTTATCCGGATGAAAATTATCACGGGGTCCATATAAATTTGCAGGCATCAAACATATACTTTTAAATCCGAATTGTTTGTAATATGCCTGACACATTTTTATACCTGCAATTTTAGCAACAGCATATGCATCATTAGTTGGTTCCAGTTCTCCGGTTAAAAGATATTCTTCTTTTACTGGGACCGGGGCGTATTTAGGATAGATACATACCGAACCTAAAAAACAAAATTTCTTTACATTATTCATATAAGAATTATGAATAAGATTGTTTTGAATCGTTAGATTTTCATATATGAAATCTCCGCAATAGGCATCATTAGCAAAAATGCCTCCTACTTTAGCTGCGGCAGCAAAAACATACTCAGGTTTTTCTTCCCGAAAGAATTTCTTCACATCATATTGATCCAAAAGATTTAATTCTGTTCTGGTTCTAGTGATGATATTAGTATAACCATCGTCCTTTAATTTTTTTAATATAGCTGAACCCACTAACCCATTATGGCCTGCCACATATATTTTAGAGTTTAGTTCCATTTAATCCTCATACTTTACTATTTCTATACCGTTAGGGATATCTATTTTCAACCCACCTTCTGATAACTTTCTAACATCATGAAAATAAATCTTATCACAATGTAATAATTTTAAGAAATGCATTTGAACTATCATAGGCCAAAGCCCACTATTAATAAAATGTACTTCCTTAGCATTCATTATTGTATGAACATAATCTAAAATATCATCGGTGTCAGATTTTTCTGCTACAAACTGTGATAGATTAGTTTCAATGTTTAAACTATGAGTACAATGTGTACTAGTATTAAATACAAAAATATACTCTTTGCTCTTATTATAAATTACTTTTTCATAAAATGCTATTGATTTTTCTAAATTTTTAGGAAATCTAAAACGAGTGTATCTATTTTCTAAAGGGATATTTACCAATTCGTAGAAAGATCTTTCAAATTTTGATCTGTCTAAATTTTCAAATCCTATTCTAACCAAAGGTATTCCTGTTTCTGCTGCATATCTGTATGCATCGCCTGGTTCATCATTTATTGGAATAACTTTAATTTTTTCATAATCTTCATATAAATGTCTAACTGTAGGATAACAAGCAGCTTTACATATTAAATGTATCTCATCATATTCATCACAAATAGTATGAACTAATCCATTGCAAATGAAATGATCACCTATCCCTAAATGGTGATGTATTATAATTGATTTCATTGTTTCCAATAAGCTGATTCAAGACTTTCAAATATTTGTTTATTACTTGGCAAATCTATATCCAATGGGTAGGTCCAATAATCATTATATAAATTACTCCATTCCTTTAATGCACCTTGTTCCCATCTAGGTCCTTTTATACCAAAGAAAAGTTGTAATGCCCCACACACTGTTAGTCCAATCTTCCCTGTCTGCTTAGCATGATTAGCAAGAACAGGCGAGTAAGCAGCTGCACTTATTAATGCTACATCATAGTTATAACTATCCATTAATTTAGTTATAGCATTTGTGGCATCTACCCAAGTTCGTATATTGAAATAATTTCTATTACTTGAGTATAGTTTCTGATCTACGAGAGGATTAAATGGAGATTGGACAACATCAACCAAATTAAATGGAAGAAGCACATCTGTATCTTTACCCCATATATTATATCTTTTTTCCCACTGTTTTAATATAGTTTCTTTAAAGGCAGATACAACTAATACCTTTTTTCCTTTAAGATTTAAAGTCCAAGGATTACTAGGTTGAACATTCACAATATTATTACTTTTCAAAAACCCTGGATCTAAAGCATATATATCCTCGAAGAAAAATTTACTATTTTTAAATGAATCAACAAACTCGGCATCTTGAATAATTTCTTTAGAAATATCTAAGAATCCTAGTAAATCTGCGTTATGCATTGCCTCGAAATTCAAACGAGCATATTCATTCTGTAGAAAATCATAATCAACCGGGAATACTCCTGCAGTATAAAATAGATATGCTAGAAATTCATTAACGGGTTGTCTTTTTTTACTTAGACACTGTAATACATAACCTTCTGTGTTTCCTATTCTTACAACAGAAAAATTATTAGACGTCTTAAAAAGATTGTCTATTCTGTCATTAGTATCAGTAAGAGTATCAGTATTATTAATTTTAAACATTACATGTAATATTCATACAATTTAGTTCTATCAGATTTAATATAGGAAAATGCTTTTCTAATATCCTCTGGCAATGAAAGAAATAGATTTCGCATTTCTATTTCGGCCTGCTCTTTATTATAATTGGTTCCCTCTGGATGTTGGATTGTATGAGAATAATCCCGTAGAACTGGTCTCTTTAACATAAAGGATAATGCAGGATAAACTATATCAAAACTCCAACCCATTTTATATGGTGCAAAATTCACCCCTCTATTTTTAGCCTCATTAATTATATCTTTATGGATGAACCAACAAGTGCAATCTGTATTAGCAACCATTTTTAAATTTGAATTGGGTATCTCAAACGCATCTAAATCTGTTCTTGTTGCATTGTACCAAGTATAATCAACATTGGGTGCATAGATACCCCAATTAAATTCGTTAAAATGCTTTTCGGCATCTGCATATAAAGACTTCCAATTATCATACGATGCATCGCCTTGTATATGAAAAAATACGTCACCGTCAAATAAATCTAATGCGGTTAAAAACTGCGCAGTAAAATAACTATCCTCACCTATATGATGCCAGCCTTTTTCTTTTTTATAGGTATCGTCACTATTAATAACAATGGGTGTAATTTTTAATTTTTTTAGCTGCTTAATTTTTTCTTTAGTTTTATCATATTGGCCTTGCCAATTAAAAATGAAGGTTTGTATTTTCATCTTGCTAATATCCTATTGTATACAATGGCATCAAACCAATTTAGAAAGTTATCTAATATAAGATAAGATGGAGGAAGATTGTTAGTAAATTTAGGTGAGCTGACCATAGACTGATATAGTTCATCGTCATTGTCTACTTCTTTTATAAATTCTATAGTGTTTTCAAATGACCCAAAATCATGGACATTAATAAAAGCATCACGATTAAAATCACTAGTAATGGTATTACTACCCCAGTAAATAGGTACAGTACCCGCATAAAAAGCATGCAGAATTTTTTCAGTTACATATCCAGGATGACTGTAAGGTTCAAAACATATATTAAATTTTCTAGACGATAAAAAATCTATTTTTGCCTGTTCGCCTGTCAAGTTAGCTTTAATATTATTAAATAGTTTTCCGCCACTATCCACAGTTTTATATTTACTTAATTCTTGAAAGAATTCATTTCTTTCCCTGCAATTCGGATTAGAAACTACAAAGGAACAAAAAGAATCTTTTTGTTTTATCTCAGGATTAAAAATATAATCCATAGAATATTTCATCTTATGAATATATTCAAATGACCACATATAGATTAAAAATAAAGGTAATCTATAATGCCATGGTTCAAAATTGTGATCGAAAGATATGGCATAATGACAGTCATAATCTTCTGGTCTACTATTCTCGCCAGTATACAATATTTTAATACATTTATCTTTGCTAAAATTTCTATTGTATTGTGCAGGTGCTAGTAATCGATCGCCGAAAATAAGAAAATCTGGATTCTCATTATCTATTTCTATAACATATCTACTACTTAATACAAAATGGAAAAATCTAGCTAGATGATCATGTGTGTCAGTAAATCCTAATTTTAGTTTTTTCATACTTTTTCAGCCGCAATATAATGCATATCACCTTTTCCTGATGGTACACAATTAAAAACTTTAGCTTCGTGTTCAGACATAATACCCTCCACTGCTCTCCCATTAATAGTTACACAATGGTGTGATCCATGAATGTAACCAAAATTATTAATAGTTTCAACTTTCGAAGGATTACTAAAAGCTTTCAAACATATTCCATGTACAGGTGCATCGCCCCACCGGTTAATTAAAAACTCTTTATCATTTGTTAAAGATGTGAGAAATTTTTGTACTTCTGGTTGTAAAAAGAAACCAACCTTCGCTGCGTATAAATTAGTATAGGGAGCCCACAAAATAGTCTGATCATAATCTGATGCTGACCATTTCCCATCTAAAAGCTTTTCTGCCGCTTCAGGCAATGTCTCATTAGATAGATCATGATATTCATGAGTATATCTAGACACCATATAATCTAGATTATGTTGATGCATGTATTCGAATATATCATAATTCAATTCACCTATCATAGCATCTTCATCTACTCGAAGAATATAATCATACTCCTTCACGTATTTCCAAATTCTTTCTGAATGAAATCTACACATTAATCTATAGCCTAAATGGAATCTATTATCTTTGACTTCTTCCATGGCTATATTCATAGGCCATTTAAAATCTAAACCTATGTTTACAAATTTAACCGTTTTATTTTTTTCATAGCTTAAAATAAACCGCTGATGTTCCTCAGATATATTTCCTTCATGAAATACTAGAAGAGGGTATTCTTCTCGTAATCTACTATTAAAATTTTCATAGATATGTTTATTTCTATTAATAAGTGTTTGATAATATCCAGTGTGAGGATATCCTTTAGTTAAAAGTACGATGGCAGCTTTCATGAGTTTATATTTACAATTGCACTAAGAATATTAATTTTATCTTGGTCAGTTAGATTTCTATTATTCACAATAGGAACTGCAGTATATTTACATTTAATATCCAAACCATTGGACATTGTTTCTTTGATAGTATCATACGCAGGATTTTTTGTATTGAATGAAATAAATGTTTTATCCGAATCCATATAGTTATCATATGTTTCGCAAAATACATATGGGCCAGAATTTTTTCCGATAATCACATCACAGAATCTACTTAGATATGAAATCTCAAGCATATCAGTTTGTCCCACGTCGCCTATTATATCCTTAGTATAGATAACATTATCTAAATCTTTACTTATTTTATCAGTGCAAATAAAATGAACACCTGGATTTTCTTCTGCTAATGGAATAATATATTCTTCCATATTACCATGAAAAGATTGATCTGAATTAGGCACATTATTGCAAATTAACATACGACCCTCTGGTTCGTTATTGTTAATGTAATATTCTATACCCTGCTTATCAACAAAACTATAATTGATTCTCGGTAGATATTCTTCTTTACTATCTTTTATTTTTAAATCCACATTGAAATGCTGATTAATTTTGTCATAAATGATTTCCCAACCCTCATGAATGGTATGCATATTAATACCACCATGCTTACAAAAAATATCCCAGTCACACCCTACCCAAGTATTAATGAATAAACTATCTTTGGTTTCTAAAAATTTTTGTTTATGTTGTAATTGATCAGGTACACCTGCATGCTTAATATTGAATTCGTTAGTTAATTTACTTGGGTTGTAATGTAGGTATTCAAAAGTAAAATCAGGCAGATCTCGCATTACCTGTTTTATATATTCTTTTTGAGTATGCATATCCCCACGATGATAATGGTTAAAGAACACAATCTTATTAGGCATTATCCACACCTTTATATAATTTAACAGAGTCTTCTCTTAAAGATTTACCTGTTCGAATAGAATTCTCCACCATGGCATTAATTGCCTGTACGTACTTTGGTCTTTTTACTTTAAAGCAAATATCAATCTTTCTTTTAAGCGCAGCAATTTCCTCATCTGTATTTGCTGCCTGAATAGCATCCTCTAGCATCCATGTTCTAATATGCAGAATAGCAAGTTTCTCTATTACTTCGCCCAGAGAGTCGGTTTCAATATATTCGACTTCAGGTGGCTTTCCTTCAGCTTCACTTAAAATAACATCAATAGTTGTTTCTAACAACTGATCTACGATATCTGCAAATTTACTCATTAAATTTCCTTAACAATTTCACTTAATAAATCCATATCATACTTTGTCACAAAATGGTTGTTACCCACATAAACACCCTGAGTGTGGATAATCTCGGCATTAGGTATTTTGCGTTTAGTTTCCATTTTATAATTTTTCAGAAAGGGTTGGGATAAAAGATTGCCTGCAACTACTGGTCTATATTCTATACCATATGTAGTAAATTTTTCCTTCATTCTTTGATTAATTTCTTTAGACTTACAAATAAAAGGAAAACAGAAACTACTATTTCCAGGTTCGTACTCGTGCGAATAAAAAAGATTTTGATTATCGTTTATAATGTCCACATAGTTAGTATAATTTTCTCTCCTTTGATTAATCATACTATCTAATCTTTGTAGTTGTGATAATCCAAGCACAGCACAAATTTCATGATTTCTAAAATTATATCCGTCAGTTTGAAAAATAAATTGAGGATCAATCTCAGGACTCTCCGCCTTGTATTTACTAAATACAAGAGATTCCCTAGCTAAACCGTGACTTCGTTTCATTCGCATCAAATCATACAGTTCTACATTATTTGTAGTAACCATTCCACCCTCAATGGTTGACATATGATGACCAAAATAAAAACTAAAGGTTGCTCCTAAAGAATTACATCCTATTCTTACGTGTTTGTCATCTAGACATCCATGTGATTCACAAACATCATCTATAATAAGAGCCTTTGGGAATATTTCTTTTAACTTTTCATTTTTACCAGGGAACCCTAATAAATGTGATACGAAAATTAATTTTATATTTTTATGTATTCTAGCTATTCTTTTTGCTTCGTCTAGATCAAAACTATAATTCTGCATATTAACATCGCAGAATACAGGTGTCAATCCTAATTGAATTATCGGGGCAACATTGGTCATCCAAGTACAGGCAGGCAACAATACTTTATCGCCTTTCTGAAAACCATATTTTTCTATAACTGCAGCAACTAAAAGAAAATTAGCAGTGCTTCCGTTGGATACATATAATGAATACGGTCGACTAAATGTTTCATGGGAAATCCATTCACTCCATTTTGTCTCAAACTCTTTGACTTTCTCACCATATGTAAATTTTTTAGCAGTTAGACAAAATTTTGCCATTTTAAATCTATCTGCCCAGGTAATAGTCTCACCCATTAAAGGCCATCTGTAATTACTCATACTTTATTCTCTTTAAACCATTTAATAGTTCTAGCTAATCCCTCATCGAAGGATACTTTTGGTTTCCATCCCATATCAAATAATTTCTGCGAATCCATTTTTCTTCTAGGTGAACCGTTCGGTAAATTGGTATCCCAGATAACATCCCCAGTATAACCAATTTCTTTTCTTATAATTTCTACCAAATCCTTAATTGTAATCTCTACATCACTTCCAACATTTATAAAATCTGGTGAATTATAATTTTTCATTAGAAATAGACAAGCATCTGCTAAATCATCACTATATAAAAATTCTCGTTTCGGAGATCCATCACCCCATGCAACAATACTAGGCTCGTTATTCTTTTTAGCATTATAATACTTGGTGATCATGCCAGGTATTACGTGGCATTTATCTGGATTAAAATTATCATTAGGGCCGTATAAATTAGCCGGCATTAAACTAATTGTATTGAAACCATATTGTCTAGTATAATATTCACACATCCGTAATCCAGCTATTTTTGCTAGAGCATACCCCTCATTAGTTGGTTCTAGCTTGCTGTTCATTAAATAGTCTTCTTTGATAGGTTGCTCTGTAATCTTAGGATATATACAGGAAGAACCTAGGAACAGTAATTTTTTAACACCATACCTATATGAAGTCTCAATAATATTAGACTGTATCATAAGATTATCATAGATAAATTCTGCAGGTACACTCTTGTTATAATTGATTCCACCTACCTTGGCCGCAGCAATAAAAACATATTCTGGTCTATGGTAATGGAAAAATAGTTCAACTGAATCTTGTCTACGTAGATCTAGTCGATCCTTAGTTGCAGTTAAAATATTTCCATAACCTTCTTGGATTAATTTTCTGACAAGAGCAGAACCAACTAATCCATTTCCTGCTACATAAATTTTACTATTTTTATCCATTGAGGCACATATCTTCAACTAAAGAATAAAAATCATGGGTAGGTTTCCATCCAAGTTCTTTTCTTGCCTTGGATGAATCGCCGAGTAATTGTTCTACCTCAGCGGGCCTAAAATATTTTTTATCTACTGCTATTACTATTTTACCTGTCACTTTGTCTATCCCGACTTCATCTAATCCTTCGCCTTCCCATCTAATAATCATATTGAAATAGGATGCTACTGCTTCTGCGAATTGCCTAACAGAATACATGTTACCGGTAGCAATAACATAATCGTTCGGCATAAAATGTTGAAGCATCAACCACATGGCTTCAACATAATCTTTTG
>Ga0075473_10000880_pt1 | contig 12690 bp, 18 predicted proteins | sample DEB19_08_DNA_FD_76340 | JGI IMG/M metagenome (GOLD analysis project Ga0075473, IMG submission 76340) | Aqueous microbial communities from the Delaware River and Bay under freshwater to marine salinity gradient to study organic matter... | ecosystem: Environmental > Aquatic > Marine > Coastal ... | reverse complement strand
GCTCTAGGATTGTCACTAGATTCATGAACTGGGCATGTAGAATATATATTATCTCCAAATACCTCGCATTTCATTTCAAGTTTATTAAACACATCTTGTATATTATTATTTAAAAACTGTTTAATTTGTTTCAAGTTCATTTTGCATCTTTATTAAAGATTCATTGTTTATTAAACCCGTATCACCAATGGGTTGATTTTTGAATTCATTTCTAGTCTTCAACTCTTTTAGTCTTGCGTATGGTCCTTGCATTAACATATTAATATAATCGCCATCATCTAAGCCGCCGCCATGTCTTGAAACAATTGGAACAAGTTTTCTATTACCAGCATTTGGTCCATCTTCTGCCAATTCCTCTTGTGATTTTATCTTAAAAATAGAAAACGATGTACATAACCAGATTAATCTATCTGATCCAGAAACAGCATCCGTACTCTCCTTAGTTATACCATCCCTATTTAATTGCACAAAAGACAAGCATGGTATATCTAATTTCACGCATAAATTATGCAACGATGTTATTTGAAAACCAAGGGCTTGATACTCTTGTATATTATTTGTTATTGAGCTAGAGGACATTAATTTAAGGTAGTCATATATAATAACACAGTCGTTTGTTTTACCGTTATCATCTGTTTTAACTTCTTGAACAATCCATCTTTTAATTAGATTAAGGATTTGATCAAACGGTTTGCCAGCCACGCTTATATAACTATATGGTATAGATTCTAGTTTTTTCATACTGTCTATAACAGCTTCGTACTTATCTTGATCTTCTGCAAATTTTCCTGTGGCTATTTCATTAATAGGTACATTGCTCATATTAGATAATAATCTATTAAGATGATCTTCTTTGCTCATCTCTGTATCTAGCATTAGTACCGGTATTCCTTTTAGGGAAATGTTTAATGCTGCATTATCTGCAAAAACCGACTTACCTACCTTTGGTCTAGCGGCAATAAGGTCTACACACTTTCTTCTTAATCCACCCCCGATAGCTTCATCGTATTTAGAAAATCCGGTTGGTATACCAATAATGTCGCACTGATTTTCAGCAAGAAAATTTACGTAATCATTAATATTGTTACCAATTTTTTCTGGAAGATCTCCACCATCATCTTCTCTCAAGAAATCTGTTACCGGATTTTCAAGTATCTGAATTATTTCATTTATGCTTTCTGATCCAGACACACTATCAATATCTTTATGTATTTTCTCTGTTAGCTTTTTAATTTTTCTAGCAAACTCAAACTTTTTTATTTGTATGCCAAAATTAAATACATTATCTTTTTCAACTGGAAAATCAAATAATGATTTTATATACTTTAATTCTTGCTGCGTGTTTATAGATTCATCAAGATTTAATTGTGATGCTGATGATAATATGGATGGTATATCGACCTTATGATCATTCTTTATAACATGCTCTATACATCTAAATAAAATTTGATTGTTATAATTTCCAAAACTGTCTACGGTTATTAGATCGGCTATAGATAAATAAGCATCTATTCCATGCTGCATTAATCCAGCAAGGATTGCTCGCTCCGCACCTATATCACAAAGTTTATCCATTATCGCCCCGTACATCTGCTACAACGATGATATTCACCATATACATATTTTGGATCGGTTTTAAATGGCCGACCACACACACTACATTCAACATCTATTTTCTTACTTGGTTCTCTGGTTCTTGGTGTTCTAGCACCATACTTTGTTTCTATGTGTCTATCTTCACCTTCGTCAACCCATTTATTCTTTCTAGCTTTCACTGGTTCTTTTCTCCTGTTGTTATTTTTTTTAATAGAACTAATTCTAAAATCTTGCTTATTACTAGTAGTATTGTCTATATGCTCAATACTTTCTTTTTTAACTTCTTCTGGAACTACTGATACTGATGGGCTATCATCCTGCAATGCTTTTAGCAGAGCTAACTTTTGCTCTTTGTTTAGCATATTTATAAAATCATTCATACTCATGATCTTTTACCTTTCTCTAATAAAATGTCTGCCTTTCTTTTAAGTTCGAACACCTTACCATCTAAGGACTGTAATCTGGCTTCTGCAACCTCTCTCATATTCTCTAAGGATGCTGCGTAAGAATTGTTTTTTGCTAATATATGTTTTTTAGATTCGTGCTTAGTATATTGTCCAAACTCGTCACTATGTTTAGCTATTAGTTTTTCCATTTGGTCATTGCACCAATTTAGTGCCACCTTGTTCTTATTGATTTCATCTTGAATATAGGTTGCATATCCATATAACAAATATGCAGAATCAAATAATTCAGACTGTGTACTTTGCCTTAATTGTTCTAGCGATAAGTCCGCAACAATAAAATACTCTTCTCTAAATGATGAGAATTTTGTATTACTCATATTTATATAGTCATTGATTAATGCTATATGCTCTGCCAATTTATCAGACGCTTTTAATTCTTTGTCTCCACTCATCTTCGCTTTCTGAATATTTTAGGGTTATCAATCTTATGCTGTTTAACTTACACCAATCTATTTTATCTTCATCTCTCGCCTTGGACTTCAAAAAATCTGCCTTGCTTTTATGAAAAAATGGATTATATTCATAATGTTGTTGACCATGAACTTCTATACCTAGATTTATAGTTGGTATAAAAAAATCTAAATATAGTACCGACTTTCTATGCCGCTCTGTACTTCCAGGTAATTTTACTTCTTCAAGTATTCTATAGCTATTAAATATTTCCTTTAATAAAGATCTGGCACGTATATGGTATTTTGATCTTTTACGTTTGTCGTCATAAAAAACATCGTACTCGCTTAAATTCCAAACATATTCTTTGCCATTAATACCCAATACTTTCATCAATACAGTTCCTTAATCTTTGTATAAATAAAATTAGCAATTGTCTCATTACTTGTAAGAAATTCTGATACATTATTTATGCCTTGAAATTTAAAGAACTTTTCAACAGCATCACCATCTGTAATAGGTATATTATTATCAGATAGTATCTTAATTATAATTGGGTCATTTATATTATCTACGGCACATTGAATTGTATACCAAGCACCGGCACTTTTAATTAGTCTAAATTCACAAGCAATCTGTACAATTTCTTGTATTTCGTCAACGCCAATGCCGTAGCGTATCCAACCTTCTGCTGTACTATTTGGTCTACCACCAGCGTTAGATGTTTTAACAGACCAATTGGCTATTTGACCAACGTGAGGACCAGTATCTTTTGGAACTTGCCACTTGCCACGATGAGTAATAACCATATTTGTTCCTGCTTGATATTGCAACATATTACCACAATCGGCCATCTTTTGTGGAGCATATGGAGAACCGCCAGTATTTGCAATATTATGTGTTATACATATTAGAATAGTCTTGTTTTTCATTAGCGTACCGCTGATACGTTTAAAAAACATTGACAATAATCTAGGCAGAGCATTTCGTACACCAGTTCTTACTTCGCCTTCTAGTTCGCAAGCTGGAACCATGTTAGACAATGAATCAGTTATAATTAAACAGCCTGGATCATTATTAATATAATACTCTATAATATTTAGAAAATCTTCTGCTGATAGCACCCTTTCATCGGTCGATTCAATAATAAGAATAGAGTTTGGATCTAAGTTTTTAATGCCATCAAAATTTTGTTTTGATAATCTACCTTCAGTATTTATATATATAATACGCTTATTTAATTTTTGACACTTTGCTGCAAAATGTAGTGCGGTTGTTGTTTTCCCACTTTTTGGATCTCCTGTCATAACTACAACAGAACCCTCTCTTAGACCACCACCAAGAGCAATATCTAATGCTGGTGATATACCAATAACTTTTAAATTATTTATACTTTCTAATACCTCAGTTCCGCTACGCACAACATCGCCATATTTTGAAACAATAGAATTACTTACGGCATCTTCGCTAAACTTGGATTGGCTCTTTTTTACTTTGCTCATAAATTCCTCAATTTATTTAGGGTTGTTTTTTTGGTTTGATATGTTTGCGTTTGTCTAGTCTCAACTTTAGATTCTTCTACTTCAATATTCATATTGACTTCTGGCTTTATTTTAGCTTTATTAAGAATAGACTGATGTTTTGCTATAACCTTTTCTGCTTCTGGATTAATTTTATATCCTCTACCATTCTGAATGCCGAGTACTAATAGTTTATCAAAATCTTTAGATTTTATTGCTGATAATATGGCTTCTTCACTATATTTTTTCTTTAGTTGTATAGCGGCACCGTGTTGTTTTTTCCATAGCCAGTGATTAGGATCACCTTTGGTCCAAAACTTATATGATGGTTTTCCTAAATTCAACTTTTCTGCTCTGCGTAGAACAATATATTCTGCCACGTAGGACTCAAAAGTACAGTATTCGCCAGTATGGATATGTTGATATTTTCTACTTTCCGACCAATGTTTTTGTGCTTCTTGATTAAATAGGCTCGGCTTTTGATTTTCCATGATGATACAATAACCCTTCTTCAAAACAGGTATCTACACTATCTTTATCTTCTCTATCTTGAATTAATTCTGGTGTCATGAAAATTTGTTTTTTAACAATATTTCCATATATTTTGCCAACTGTGTAGGTTTTTCTACTTTGTTCACCCATAAGACCTATCATGGATTGAACCAAGTATACACCATCACAATCGGTTGTGTCAACACCTAAATAATTTGATCGGTACTGTAGACCTATTTCTTTAACATCAATTTTATTAGAATTACAATATGTCTTTATATTATACCAATCTTTATAATCACAAAAATATTTCTCTTCATTATTTGATAAAATAATCTTTACCCATATTTTATATTTGTCTTTTCTGTATTCTACTAACCATTGATCATATGAAGAAATCATTTTTTTACTCTTGTGACGCATTCCTGTGATCGTGAAGGGGTATTAATTTTTCTTCTTTGATCCGCCAAAGATGAAGCATTTTCTGTCATAACAACAGAACCCTTATACTTGGCAAACTGATTACCAACGGTGAGAGAATTATTATTTTCTTTTGAGGCGGACTTGTAACATTTTTCTATCGATTTTACTGGTCTATCCAAATCTGTAGCAATTTCATTAATATTTTTACCAGCTTTTGCGTGTTCAACTATGTAAAACGTTTCCGCTTTACTTAATGGTCCTCTTTTATTAGCCATCTATATAACTCCTATTAGTTTTAGTCCAAAATAACTTATTTCTTGTTGATAAATAATTATTATAACTTTCAAATGTTGTTCTAGACACTGATTTTAATTCGGTCCTATTCCATATTTGACGACGGGCCTCTGGGCCAAATGGATCAAATGGAACATTATTTAATATTCTAATATAATATTTATTATTTACAGTTTTTGAGAATATCTTGTCATCATCATCCGTAATTAATTCTCCATGTATATTATACATTTCTTCATTAAGTGGATCTATTGTAGCGTCATCGTGTGAGGATATGAATTTCATGTTTCACCTGTTATTATGTATTTCTTTTTTTGTTCTGGGGTCATTTTATTTATTTCTGATCTAGAGGCTTTACCAAATGAACTCAATGGAGATTCATTAGATTTGTTAGATTCTTTTCTCTGTTGTTCTATTTCAGATTTTTTATATTGACCCATCGATTTCCAATTTTGGTCTGCTAACTGCCCAATAGTCTTTACGTCTTTTACGAAAGTTCCTAGACCACCATATATTACCCTACCAAGTGAGTCTTGACCGCATGAAGGACACTTTGTTAAAGAATCTTCTGAAAAAGATTGATATAAGTCATTTATCTCATGACCACAAGACTCACATAAATAATCGTATCTTGGCATTTTAATCCTCTAAAGCGTTAAGTATAGCCCCAAGTATTCCATTTCTTTGTATATCATTATATCCTAATTGACATATTCCTATTCCATGCATTTTTTGTAGTCTGTCTATACAATATCCTAGACCACTATTTCCTCGTAAATCTGTTTGTTTTATATCACCATTAATTATAACCTTAGAATTTTCTCCCATACGTGTAATAAACATTTTAATTTGATCTAAAGTACAATTTTGTGCTTCATCCAAAATCATATATGTATTATGAAATGTTAATCCACGCATAGTTTCTAGTGGTTCAAATCTTATTCTCCTAGTATTATAATATAAACCAAAATGATCTCTTCCTAAGAAATACTTTAGATTTTCTTCCATTGGTTGTAAATATGGTTTTATTTTTTCATTTAATTCACCTGGAAGAGAACCTATATCTTTTCCTGTGCAAATTAAAGGTCTAGTTACAACTATGGTTTCTATTTTATCCTTTAGTAAATGGTCTGACGCTATTCCAGCTACAATAAATGATTTACCAGTTCCAGATGGTCCAGTGCAAAATGTTACATCATTTTCTACTATAGATCTGATATAGGTTTTTTGATTTTCTGTTTTAGCTATTAGAACATTTTTTTCCTTTTCTTTGTTTTTATTCTTTTTACGTACATGCGGATTGTTATTTTTTTCTTGTGCTGCCAAAGTAGTATCTCCTTACTATGAAGAAATAATTGGGCTATTTAATCCCAGATACTATGTATCTGACTATCTCTTTGGCTTTATTTTGTTTTATAAAAGACATGCACCTCCAGCACAGCTAACTTCTTCTATACCAGCGGTGTTGTCTTCTGTTTCTAATAGTTGTGTATAGTCTACCTTTTTAAAACTATTGAAAAGATCACAATAAATCTTCCAATTATATACATCCTTCATGCAGTATGTTACGCGGCGAATATCTCCATCGAAATATTTACCAGCAAAGTTTTTCATTTTTGTAACAAATAGCAACTTGTCTTTGGTATCACTTTCTTTGGCTTGATTCATGCTAACATAATCACAAGCAGCCCACAAATTATTACTGAATGCGTTTAGTCCTAATTCAATTAGGCCAGAACACCACAATGCAGCATCACCATATTCTTTTACAATTTCTCTACTTGTGAAAACAGTTGTAAATGGTGCTTGTGGATAATCTTTGTCTCCACTTTGAGGAATCAAACTAATACCGGCAAAGTATTTTCTATTGTTGTATATGTATTTAGTAACTTCTTCCCATTCGTCTGGCTTGACGGTAATTGTGTTACTAACATTATGACTAAGATAATCCTGCGAACAAAGTTCTTTATTCTTACCAGACAATACCCAGTTCTTTTGAACATCCTTAACAATTCCCAACATTTCTACAGCAGGCAATTGATTCTTGGTTTTTGCTCCGTCTGGAACTTCAATCGGAAATTTAATGACCTCGTCTGTGTCGTTGGCCGACCAACAAGATTTCTCGCAGGCTTGCGGATTAAAAATCTTGAAGTGTTGGAACGGTGCTTCTAAAACATTGGCCTGAACGTGGCGGATATAGCGTTTAGCGTGATGTGGGTGGATGCCGCTAGACGTTCCCAACATGCTAGAAGATGTTCCTTCTGGTTTTAGACACGTTACTCTAGCCGCCTGATTTGTGTGAATCTTTTTACAGAATTCTTTGTTTGTTTCAACTGCAATTTTTGCACCATGACGAAGCACTTTGTCGGATAGGATAAGACTATGCTTCTCCATAATACCTGTCATAGAAACACCTAATAGTGCCTCTTTCGCAAAAATACCACTACTAACCTCACCAAGATAATCCAAGTTAGTAAACCCAGCCTGTAAAGTCCCAATAATAGACGCTGCCTTACATCTTTCATAAAAATCTTCCTCGTCCTCAATAGATGAACAATTAATCGTACTAAGATTACATCCCTGCCAACCGCTTTTTCCTTCTACAGACACAGGATATAGAGAGATTTCAACACAGGGATTAAACACTATTTCTGTTGAATCACTCCAAATAAACCCAGGTTCACCAAACTCTTTAACATTCTCCATCAAGTTTTGAAAGTCTTCAAGAGTTGTTTCGTCTCTTAACAATAAAGCAGAGTTATTACTTCTTGCTCTTTGTGGATTATCAACATACCAGTTACCAGTTTTAGCTTTCGCCATTTCGTCATCATCAGCACTAAATAGTGCCAAACTAGCAGATCGTCTTACTCCACCACTCAACACAGCATCGCTACTATGCATCACTATATCATAAGCATCAATTGGTCTAAGTTTCTTTTGTCCGTTAGCGATGCAACGATCTAATAGGGCTCGGATTTTTTCAAGACCTTTCGCTAGTGGTTCAAAACCTGGAGCTTTACCAATACCAGAACTTAAGTCTGATCCTTGTGGTCTAATATTACTATAATCAAATAGTATATGACAATTTTTATAATACTTGAATTCTTCTACCGGTTTACTAAAATAAGAACTTATAAGAACTCCTAAAGCATCAGCCCAACCTTCTATACTGTCCTCAACAACATAAACTGTTCCCTTATCTTTTAGAACATTATGTTCTAGTGTTGGTAGTTTTGCAACGTGGTGCTTTTGAACACTAAATCCTGTGCCGCTTCCACACAAAAGCAACCAAAAACATTCTTGAAAGAATCTCAAACGATCACAGTATGATGCGGTACAGTTGTAGATTTTGGCGTGTCGCTTAAGAATTGGATCTCCACCAAATTGTAACCCCCTTTGACTGCCAAGAACCTTTTTCTTATACATCATATCGTATGCCCAATTAATATCTTCCGCGATATCACTATCTGCGTACATAGTGAGCATCATATTTTTTACTCTTTCAACAGCTTCTTTCCAAGTTTCTCTACGCTTTTTATCTTCTAACCATCGTGCGTACTTACTAACAAATGTATAATTTTGAAGCTCTTGAAGTGCGGACATACAACCTCCATCCAGTAATTAATTAAATATTTTATTAAAAATTCGTTCAACAATAAATTTTAACACTACGGGTAACAATATATAAATTAAGAAAAAGGTTAAAATTGCTGACCCGTGTCTGTGTTCTTTTTTTAAATTCTCTCTTATAAAGTTTTTGCATTGATCTTTTAGTATTTTTTGTTCAGCGAATGAGGAATCTTTAAAAGACGAACTTTGACTAGCTATTGTAGCCCACTCAACACCATATTGCAAACATTCTGTCGCAAGTTTTTTTCTTGCTTCGTCTTTGTACTCTCTAGCTATTTCTGATTCTATAGCAGAAAAATCGTAACTACTACCAAATATTGGTTTATGCGTTTTCTCATAAGAAAAATTAATATCTGGTAGGTATTTTAATTTTAAAGTACCGCCATCTTCACCAAGGATTATACCCTCAACATACGCCGATAATGTTATAAATTTTTTCCAACTTAATTTTGGAGTTTGATCACCAAAATCTAAAGATATTTTATCTTCATTTTTTGCAATTTTAATATCTAGCAATTGTGGAAATTGAACATTAATATTATTCATAGAGTATCCAGAATCTGAAAAGATCTGGTATACTATATCTTTTATTTCTTTAAGATTTATCATTTTTGTATTAATGACCAAGCTAAACCAAGAAATTTATTGGATATATCAACTTTTTCACTCTCTGTTAAAATATGATTATCGTTACCAATACTAGATTCTAATAATTCAACTATTTTAGTATCTAGTCCTTGGTATTTATTTTTTATAGAACCTTTAAAAAAGTAACTTGCGGCCAAAACGTAAACGTCATTTGTTTGTTGATTGTCAGAATTATAATTTTTAATTCTGTTAGCAAATTCTTGATTAAAAATTGCTAGCTTGGCCCTGTCTGTTGGATCAGTTATTATATTACTAATAGGCTTAACAAGTCTTAATATTTCTTCAGATGGTTCTTTAATATCTAAAACAACTATTTGCTCATCATCTATTATTGGTTTTTGAGGCTTTTGAATAGCTAAAACAATCCCAAATAATATTAATACTATAGCAATAGAATTTTTCAAATTAAGCATTGGTTTCATCTTCAAGAACCCCGTTTAGTAAAGGAAATACTTCGTCTAACTTTTCAGAAGCAATATCTAAATTAAATTTATCGCAACTCTCTTTTAGTTGATACCATAAACTAACTATTTCTAAAAAGTCTTTTTGTTTGCTGGTTTCTTTATTTGTACCTGAAGTAAAAAATAATTTCGATACCAAATAAGACATATCCACAAAATTAGATAGGAGTATTAAAACCCCCAATCCTATTGATCCATAAATTAGATAAGCTGTGTTCATATTCTACCTTGTTTTTGAAGATTTACCATGATAAGGGCATGATGTCTTATGACCGTCGCCCTGTACTATTATACCCGTTCCCTTACAAATACACTTAGAAGCATCTGGATTTGTTCCATCATCAGGGAGTGGATCTGGAGTAATGACAAATACTTCTTTTTCCGCCCTATTAAATGAAGATGAACAATCGCGTTTCCACTCCTCAACATATGAAGAATACATATTGGTAATATCTTCATCTTTTATACAAGAAAAATTAGGGTCACAACAACCTAGAATTGTTGGTATTAAAATTAATAAATATTTCATAATATTACCTATTAAATAAACTTTCTAAACCAGCTTTAATATCTGGTCCTAAAATTTCTAATATTCGATCTTCTACCATTTGTTGAGTATAATCACCAGCAGCATCATAAGCTTCGTTTTTCCAAAGTTCAAGAGCTTTTGGAAACATCATAAAAGATTGATCCGCTCCGCGAATTTCACGAACAAACGAAATGCGAGCGTGTACCATTTTGCGAACAACATCATCAACAATAACAATACCAAGCTTATCTCCGGTAACTGGAGTTGGAGGAACAACAACTTGATCGTGACGACGAGTATATCCAGGACGATTGATTGTAACGGGGGAAACTAGATTCATTTTAAATACTCCTTATAAAAGACCAAGGATGGATGAGCCGTTGATGCCGATGCGGACGGTGCAGGAGCCGATGACAGTTCCTGCGTAGTTGTTGGCAAGCTGGTATGCCGCCGCCGTGGCAGCATAGACGGCGGTGTCGCAGGTGCCGCCGGAAAAGTTGTACGCCGTGCCATTGAACACAGCCCCGCCGTTCACGGTGCCGCCGTTGTTATAAGCGTCATTGAAAACGGCCCCGCCCTCTACGGCACCCTGATTGTCCGAGTTTGTGTTGAACACTGCCCCGTCGTTCACGGCACCGGCAGCGGAGTTATACCCGCCATTGAACACCGCCCCGCCATTCACGGTGCCAGAGCCGTTGGATGACGAGCCGTTGAAAACGGCCCCGCCATTCACGGTGGTATTGTTTATTGACGAGCCACCGAACGTAGCCCCGGCGATGGTGGTAACTCCACCGCAGTCCAGTACATGGCTCGCAAAGCCGGAATCTGGCATCACCAGCGTATTGCACACCGCCGGATCGCCGCTGTTTGTTGTGACTGACGCAAGCAGGATCACATCATCGCTGGTCGTCGGAATCGTCGTCGCCCCAGTGCCGTCGTCATTGAGCCACCAGTTGCCAGCATCGTTCCAATCGCCGTTCGCTTCAGTATCAAGAAAGTATTTCGTTGCCATGAATTAATCTCCTTAATACCCAGGAACAAAAGCAACAATATCCCACTTATCTCGACCAGCATGATATGTGGCAGCTAATACATCCATTTTATTGCCAGTTGTACTCCAAGGTAGCGGACTAGAGGCGCTACTTGGAATATTAAACTTATCTCCAAGAGTTACGGTACGATTACCGCTATTATCTTGAGTGATTCTGAACCTTAATGTTAATCCATCAACAGAATTGGTTGGATTAGCAATAGTTGTTGAATCGGTAACTGTCATATTAAAAATTTGTGCTGTTGATGCGTCACAATTCACAGTACCACTAACATTACCAAGATCACTAACTATGGGATAGATTGGATCAGAATAAGTTAGCTCTTTGGTGGTTGTGTTATAATATACAGCTTTAGCAATATTGCTAGTATCTTCTCTTACTGGATTAATGTACAATCCAGACTGATCACCATTTAGAGGTGTATTTGAAGCGTTAATCATAATACTATTTGCTGGTTGGTTTGGAGTATCATCGTTACTCATGTTGCCTCTAGCGGCTTTAAATCCGATAGCAACAGCATAATCTCCTTGTTCCCAACCACCAGCACAGAAACCAACACTAACCGCGCCCGTGCCTTGCGTATAATTACCAGCACCGCGACCTATTGCAATAGCTTGATTTCCCTGTGTATCATGACCGGCTCCTTCGCCTATAGCAACAGCGCTTGATCCCTGACTAGTTGTTCCTGCTCCTTCACCAAACAATAAAGATTGAGTATTAGCAATATAAAGAGCGTCTGTTATGCCATATCCAGCGAGAGTTGTTGCAGAAAGTTGATATCCGCTCAAATCAGGGGGCGTATAAGTAAATACGCCGTTAGTATTATTATAAGAAAGTTGACCGCTGCCGCTCGGAGTTTCTTGTGAGACACTAAGATCTGTTAATTGAATGTTTGATTCATTAAGTGAATAACCACTAAAATCATTCCAGTAATCATATAAATCTTCTCTATCGTCTATAACAGTCCATGTTGCCATGTCCAAACTGGATGCGCGGAACATTTCTTCATCATCATTACCACCATAAAAATAACCATTAACGAAATCTAAAGCGTCAATATAAGTACCATGACTAAATGTAATGGTTGCTGTGCCGGAAAAATCTGCTAAACCACTGAAATCTGCTAGGTTTAAAAGAGCATCATCTGTATATAGTTTGTTATCTGAGGTATTGATATAGTATGTTCCA